>Ga0114906_1000094_pt1 | contig 55603 bp, 56 predicted proteins | sample MalvirDeepMed_M9_FD_89687 | JGI IMG/M metagenome (GOLD analysis project Ga0114906, IMG submission 89687) | Marine viral communities from the Global Malaspina Expedition - Malaspina viral metaG DeepMed_M9 | ecosystem: Environmental > Aquatic > Marine > Oceanic | place: Mediterranean Sea...
TCATTCTCTGAATCTGCGTCCACCTTCATGTATTGATATACGCTTCCCGTGACAGATTCTCCCCTGTATCTGATAATTTGTGCCGCGCCGTCTATTCCTGTTCCATGGACATAAGTATAGTTGCCATCCCAAAGATATCCACTCCATTTGTTTCCTGATTGGTTGGTTGCTACTAGTGCCCAATATGTGCTTGGGTCTTGCCCTCCAAAGAGGCGGCCGCTCTGCCATTCATTGCCGTTATACCAAAAATCAGACTTAGCAACTGCAAAAACTTCCCAAGTATCATCCTGAATGATGTCAGTAAGATCTATGCCGCTTAGCTCTATCGTGTTGAGAAGAGCCCCATCAAAGTTCAAGGCTTCACGTAAAAAATATTGTGATCCGGTAATTTCCTCATTATTGCCGTAAGTTGGAGAAGATCCTCCTGCCTGGAGGGTAAAATCTACCCCAACCGCAGATCCTGAAGTGGCGTGATTAACAACAGTTGCTAAGCTTTGTCCACTAATAAGTGTAGTGTTTGATTCATCATCTAGATCATCCGCCTTCAACCACACAGTAGAATTTTCGGCGGGCTGTGCTTCAGAAGATCCAGGAGCGCCAGCAGAAGATATTTTTAAATTTGGTAATAAAACAAAAGACACAAATGCAATCTCCTATGCCGAAGTATCTCCTGCCAGTATGTATGTATCGGCGGATACTATTACAACACTAACAGCGGCATAGAGACCTGCTGACTTTGTGTGGCTCTGTCTGTTCAATAACGAAACTCCACCTGAAGCGGATAGTTCTAATTGCCCGCTTCCCATTTGAATGAAAGTGCTGTTGTAACCGACATCAATCCCAGAAGAACAAGTAATTCCTTGTATAGCAGAACTACTAAACAATAATGTTTTTCCTCTGTCGTCTGTTGATAGCGTATAAGAAGTAGATGTTATTTCTGAACCAACAGCGCCACTCAAAGCAACGTTAGCGATAAGAGATCCTGATATGTCAGCATTTCCCTCCATTTCAAGAAGGTTATCAGTGCCAGATCCAGTGGATACAGTAAGAACATCAGTGCCACCAAGGACCATAGAAACGGCTTCGGGAAATGGAAATCCCATACCAGTAGTAGTATCGTTATGTCTAGTAAATCTTGCCGTGTCCTGGATCACAGCATTTGCAACTCTTACTCTTCCCACCGTATAGCATCCAGCGTTGTCGGCAACAAGATACGCTGTCCCAGCGGTTCCAAACGAAGCATAAAGGGTACTAGTTCCTCCCCGTGCATAAATAAGTCCATTATCGTAAACCACATAAGTATCAACTCCGGATGAGTTTTGAACCCGGAAAGCTCTATCGGCGGGTGTGTTTCCCCCGGTTCCCTGAAACTTGACCTGCAAAGATCCAGAAACTTGATGCAAGTCGTCTGCTATACTGTCGCCAAGAATAGTATCACCGTATGTCTGCAATGTTCCGCCAGAAACGAATAGCGATCCGGTTATGCTGGCGTCGCCAGTGTGCGATCCATCCCATTCGGCAGTTACACCAGTTATGCCAGTGCCGTCGCCATAGAAGTTGGAGGCAGAAACAACAGATCCAGTTATGTTTGTTGCTTCAACACTAGATCCAGACACTGTTTCAGTAACATAAAACGAGCCAGTTATCTGCCCATCGCCGACATGTGATCCATCCCATTCGGCAGTTACGCCAGTTATGCCAGTGCCGTCGCCAGCGAATGTACCAGTAACAGAAGCGGTCAATGACGTGACTGTAAAATCATTAAAAGTAGATCCAGTAATATAATTTAGAACTTGTTGGAAAGTTGCTTTTTGGGTTGTGGTGCCGGCATCAACAATGGGAACCAGATCATCGCTGGTAACTGCTGTCGCTGCTGGTAATCCTGTTATTTTTACTTCTGCCATTTAGATCTCCATATTTCCTATAGTAATTAGGACTCAGTAGTTATTTCGTCGCCTGCTTCTGTTGTAATCTTTTCTCCGCTTTCTGCCAAAATGCAAACACCAATGCATTCGTCGGCAACTGGTTCTGCTTCCGGCACAAGGGTGCTGCCAAATCTAAGTTTGGATTTACCTATCGACGCTGATTTTGATTTAAATGCTACCTTACCCATTATACACAAAACTCCTCAAATTGATCCGCTGATACGGAAATAAATCCATTTGATCCAAATCTAATTATAAACTTAATTACACCAATATCAGTAGCATCCTCATCTGTATTAATTACGCCGTCCGCAGTAAAAGAATAAGGAGCATCAAAGTTTCTTTGAAATGCATTATGAGCGATATTGATTATTCCAGATCTAATCCCCAACGGATCAGGATCGAGAGGCAACTCGCCTGGCTCTGCTCTATATTGCCACCAAAAACAATTTTCACTCTGACTCCCACCCAAGGGGGCGTGGCCCTCTTTCCATGGATACGCCAATTCATTAATGCCCGTAGCTACAGCAGAAGGGAAGCTTTCCTTAAACTCAATTGTTGGAAACTTATTATAATATTTGTTTCTTTCCAGAATATGACTTTCGATGACAGTCGATACGTCTGATGGGAAATTTGCAGTTGCTGGTATCAACTGCTCTATCATTGAAGTAATGGCGCCATCGATCCACTTATAGAAATCAATATATTTAATGAGGTTTGGTATATTTTGTACTCTACTAAAAAATACCTGCCTTAGCTTTCCTAAATCTTTGTAGTCCTGTCGATATCTGTTTACTGGTTCTCCTATAAGATTATTAAAATCAACTATTGAACCAAATACATTTATCATTTCATCAGAAATTACTTGATGCATTCCTTTTTCAATAGCATATCTGAAATGTTGCGGTCTCGATTCTCTAGTGAATGTCTGATCATCCTGTTCGTTTATAATTTGAACCAAATCGTCAGATTGCATCATCTCTGGTCCTTGAAGTTTTGCATTAGAAAGGTACTCTTTTTGAATAACGTCAGTATCATATGCGAGGAAAAAATTTCCCCCTCCAGGATGTTCTTTCTTTAGTGCGCCGTCGAGCAAACCATAAGTAACGATAGGGTCAGTAGACCCGGAAGATAGATCATCCGTAAAGAATCCTGCTGTATATCCGGGCCCAGAACCGGCATCAGAAGAAGATAAAGTATTATATCCCCAATGCAGCGCAAGCGTATCAATTGATGGAATCTCGACATCTATTTCGTCATAAAGCGCATAGATATTCTCGAATGGGTGTTTTGTTCCATAATTGGTTGCGTCACGCGCATGTATTTGCATCACCTCGTCATCAAGATGGCTCATCCACACTCTGTTTGAAGTTATCTTCACATCTGTCTTTTCCAAATTACTGCCTGTGAAGTTCGTATAATGGGCGCCAGCATAAAGTCTCTTGTTGCTCTTAATAAAACCAGACCCTGAAGCGTATGCAAGTGACGAAGTTAAAAGAAATTCGTTTCGAATAAAATCACCATCTGTCTCTATACCTAAAAACTCTAGTGTATAAGGATTGTCGCTCGCTACTATAGGAATAGACCCAGTATCAAGTATCTCGTATTCTTGCCTCAACCTTACAGCGAAGTTCCAGTTGGTGTTATCATACGCCTCCTTATAGACGCTCGTCTCTAAGGTTGGAAAAGGGGCGTCCTCGGACACGCTTCTAAAAACAAACTTTGCGTTTGTAGATTCAATTGAATCTCTAACAGCGTATACCTGAAAATTAGCAGCGTCGCCGCTCTCCCACGTATAATCGTCGCCGTCATCTTTCGCTTCATGCATTCCAAAAAGAGACGAAGAAACAAAAGGAGTTTCGAAATATAAGGAAGAAGCCTTGGTATGCTTCTTGGGAAAAATAACCTCCGACTCTACTGTTAGCGGATGATCAAAATCTGAAGCAGTTATAAAAGAAACAGAATTAGATACTGTTGCAGAGGAAGTTTGGTATACTGTCCCATTGAATCTGTCAGTTCCAGCAAAATTAACAAATTTTTTGTCTAACCCGTGAAGATTGTAACTATCTTCTAATTCGTATGTCGCGCCATCAACATAAAGATTGACCCTAACTAGTTCTTCGTCAATGCCATAACATCTAAGAAGATTTCTAAATGATTTTATGGTACCTTTTGTTTTGTAGATATAAAGAAGGTTGTTGTAAATATTTTGATATATTACGTTTTTTATGTCATATATCTTATCATCAAATGCCTCTGTCTCATTCCTGGATGATATCGTCTCAAGCACACTTGCCTCTACAAACAAATTCGGAGCGGTAAACCCAAGTGACTCTATGCCATTCTTCGTAAAAGGATACGGCTTCTGGGAAGCAGAAACATATTGTATATCCCTAATTCTTGGCAGTTCTTGTATCTTTAGATACATAGAATCAAAAAAGCTAGAAATTATTTGCGTAAGATTGGAAAGATTTCCCTTTGTTTCGTCTTCCTCAAGTATCCATGCAGGAATACTGTTATAAATACTGGCAGCGTTGGTATAGTCATATTCTGTCCCTTCAGCCTGCTTAGTAGATAAGAGAGAGGCGACAGCCGGGTGAAACGAATAAATAATTGGATCTTTAAATTCTGCTGCGGCGGCGGCAGACTCTACCATCGCCGATCCCGTGTTCCTTGCGCCGGAAGTATATCCAGTCCAGGCGCCGTCCGAGAAACGACCAGAATAATCCAACACCTTAGAATCTACAGATGCTGTTTGAGTGATTCCCTCGTTGAATTTATAATAGACACCCAAATCTGTGTTTGCATCATCAGTGTTTGTTCCGCCGCCAAATTGCGTAAACCAATATCTTCCTATACCCTTATCTGTTCTTGATGTTTTCCAGATCCGCATTTCGTCGAGAGAGCCAGACAACTTTCCCCACCCTAAAGCGCCGTGTGCTCCTGAGACATCAGTTCCAAGCGAACCAATATACCCAAGCATCGGACCTGTAACGGCCCCTATTGAAGTTCCTGAGACAACAGTCTGGTTAAGATCGCCATCAAGATACAATTTGGTGATGAGACTGCTTCCGCTGTTTTGAGAGGAAACGGCATAGTGATGCCACGAGTCGTCGGTTGTCGTTAGGGAATCCCCTATCTCTATTTCTAGAGATCCCGAAGAACCGGACATTATTTCCAGATACATCTTTGTGGTATCTGTGCTTCTCGTCTCTACCCTAAACCGACCGTATCCGTCGGTGCCAAAACTTGCGCTGTTCCACAAATCAAAAACAACCTGCTTATCTGATTCCGTCGCGTAGGCACCCTTTTTCAGCCAAAATTCAACACAGACACCAGTATCGCCATCCAACTCTAGATTTGAGTCCCTGTTTTCAGATGGATCATAAAAGTTGGAACTGGAGTTGATAAAGATATTGGAAAGGGTTTTTTCATTTGCGAGGGGATCTGCGTTTGGACCACCTTTTACAAAAATATATTCATCACTTCCGAATGATTCATATCCGTCTTCGGCCGCACCATTAGATGCGCCATACGAATATCCTATATTCACGTATCCGTTTGTTCTCGGATATTCGTTTTCAAATATATACCTATCGATGCCAGACGCTGTGAGGGACCATTGTACTTTATCGTTTTGCGATCCATCGAATGGATAAGTGGTGTAAATACCAGTTATAGCATCTGTATAGTATTTTTTTGCAGAACCGAATTTAGCAAAATTTTGAGGAAAAGAATAATCAACAAGTGGCTCGAATCTCTGCTTTTGTTCTATTTGGGAGGAATAATACTCTGGAGACTCAACATCCTTCGATATATCTTCTTTGTTTGTAAGAGATACTATACTCGTATTCTTATCTTTACTAAATAAATCTTTTATTCCCATCTTTATTCAACTCTGAATTTAAATTCTTCTTCTTGCTCTATAAACTCTCCGTACTCTTCGATAAGAAACTTGAAAGCGTATTCATAATCTGCTTGTAGAAGAGACATATCAAAATTGAAGTGATTTCCCTTATTATCGTAAGATAGTTTCGTCTGCTTTACGCTTCCAGTGCCATATGGTATTACCTCAAAGTCATCAGCTGTCCTATAAAGTCTATAATACATGTTGTTTATTGTAGTATTTTCTATTTCTGAAGACGCAATAACATACACTGTCGGTTGCCAATCTTTTGGTCTTGCATACATTCTAAATTGAACTTTCTCTTGGGTCGAATATGATGGTTTCAAGTTGGTTATGTTTATAACATATTCATTTTGATCATCGTCATCGGAAGCGTTATAGGTTATCGTGCTAATTGTGCTTCCCGAAAAATATTCAGTAGGAGTAGATCCAGAGTCGTCATGCCACACATCAAAAAGGTATTTCACTGGCGTATCAACCGCAACTGATGCTGAATAGACGCCTGTCGATACATACCCTCCGGTTACCACATAAACGCCTCCTTGCAGCGGGAGTCTCGCTCCCACTGGAGCGGTAGTTCCCGAATACATGCTTACATAAATGCTGCCAGTGCCGACAGCAGGAACATTGACAAACTTTCCTCGAAACTTGTTATAGAAATAAAGAGTGTTTAGATTATCCTCCGCTGGTAAGAGGGAACTGCTGATGATAAAATCATTCCTGTCATCTGTGATGGCGGAATTCCACCTCGCCTCGACATAGGGTCTCTTATAGAAAAATTCACTGCCGCGAGCGAAAAACTTTTTAGTATAATAACTTCTTTGAGCGTTCTCTTCGCTGGCCGTTAGATGAATTCCAACACCATAATTTGAAATTGTTCCGTCAATCCATTGCTCAACTAAATCTGTTATGTTGACTTCTAAATCTTCGGTGCCATTTTCAAAATAAGCGTTGTAGTTTGAAGAAGTAAGATAATCTCCGCCAGGAGTTGTCCAAGAAACTCCAGTAGATGCCGATATCCAATTTGATGCGCCAAGATCACTATACTCTTCCATATCCAACCCATACCCCTCTTCCCAAGATTGGGAAATAGGCTGTATGGTTAGGTTGAATTTCGTTGGAAGTGTTTGCCCGTGCACAGCGTTCGATAATTTTAAAATAAAATTGGTGCTTCCGCTAGCAGGGATCGATCCGGCAGTCCTATCAGATATGATAGTAGATACTGGAAACTTTGCCAAAATCCTTGTCAACTCCAGAGAGGAAGAGCTAGCCTGTGCGAAGATCGAGAATACCTCCAGAACGTCAGACTCTCCCATGTTGGCAAGACTACCAGAAGATGTCAAATTCGCTTTGAGGGCGTCTGTTATTGTGTTATCAGCGTTGGCAACATATCTTTTAATCGCCATTATCTAATGACTCCTTTGATATCGATATTTGGAAATTTTAATTCCACAACAACGTTGTTTGGTATGTTAATCATTCTCCTATCGGGAGATATATTTTCTTCAAAATCATAAAAAATTTCAGAATAGGATCCTCCCACTTTGAGAGACGCTTTTGCGCTCACTACATCAAGTATCCCTTCGACATTTTTAAGGGTGGAATAAATGTCAGATATATATATGTTCTCTGAAATGTCATAATACCTAGAGAATTTATTTGACAAAGCGTTGACCGCATCAGACAACAAATCAATATTATCCTGATTGACCTCGCCAACAGCTTCAAACTGAATACTGAAGTTAACTATTTTTGCATCCAAAATATCAATCGAATCTGATATCATCTTGTTTTTGTTTAGCCAGGTTTTCAAATTACTTTTCAAAGACTGGTTTGATTGAATTAAGTTACCATTGTTGTCTTCCGAAACAATGTAAAGATTTAAGTTTCTCTTAAAAGATCTGTTATCTTGTATGACGTTAACTCTCTTTACCATGCCAAATCTTTCTGGCATCGCATATGTTAAGTTCATATAATCCTCTCTCGTCACTGCCCGGTGCTGCGATGCAAACATTCCCTGACTTCTTATTTTTACCTCTTTCGAAGTTGGGAGAGCAACGTTGCCTACAACAGGCGTATCATTGTTGGACTCTATAGACCCAACAACAGACTCGACAAGCGACGGTGCCAAATCGTTTTCGTTCTCAAAAGAAAAATTTGCATTCTGCATAGACGTTATGCTACCAGCGGCAACATTGTTTGCCGTACTAGTGTTTAGGCGATACACAACTCTCAACGTTGTGTTAGAGGGGGCGACACCAAACTTGTTAGAGTCAATTAGTCTAGTTGGATCAATAGCGGTATCTGTAATATAATTTTTTCCATACCTAAACATCACCACGGTGCTTGGATCAGAAATCGCACTACTAGCGTCTGAACTCTCGTCGCCGCTGCCAAACTGTAATGTCGTTATGTTCCTCGCCGCTTCTGTTACAAACCTTCTAGAAACATATTTTTGCTTCAATAGTGACGGAGTATCTTCCCTGTCATTAGAATTTGTGTTAGTTATAGATTTATAAATTACGTTTTGAGATAAGTTCTCCACCTCGAAATATTCATTTCCTTCCGAATCTTCTACCGAAACTATTTCTGCGATATCAGTTCCAGCGAGTCTAACTTTGTAAAACCTTTCATAATTCCCTACCGGTATGTTCTGTTCAACCAATCTTCCCGAAACAACTTGCCCGTAAGATTGTATGGCGTAAGACAAAGGAAGTCCCGTAACGCTGTCAACGCTCGCCACAACAATATTATTCTTCGCATCAGCGAAATCAACATCCCCCGTGAGAGTAAATCGCGTATTGTTAACAGAAGATAAACTTGCTCCTTGCTTAAGAACAGGAATATATGCTCGATTTGGCGCGCCAGCGGTAGTGGCGGGCACTATAATATACAGAGTTACAGTTCCATACGAAGAAGGACTCTTATTCAATCTGTATCCGAGCTGACGAGCGTGTCTCACTACATTATCATACTCTATTGCAGTCTCTAAAAAACTTTCATTGGCCTGATAATCAGTATAAAAAGACAATATGTCACCAACATAGGAGACAGTATCGAGCATCAAAGAACCAAATCCCGCTTCTGAAAAATCTTTGTATGTATCCGAATAGTATTTCCTAGCATAATTAACTAAATCACTCTTTATTGAATCAAAATCTTTGTTCGTATAATTAATTGCTACTTTTTTACCAGAAGGCATGATAGGTCTCCCCCCTTAAATCTCTATGAGCAACGCATCACTCAATCCTATGGACGCAACTTGGTAATTTATAACTATCTGCGCGCTGTTGCTAGAGTCTCCCAAACTTAACCCCCTGTCTCTAATATCAATATTTTGTATCGTTATAAACGGCATGTATTTTGCGACTTGAGATGTAATCTTGCTTCTTATGGCAGAATAAGTCATCTCATCATTTACCTCAAAAAGATAATTCCTAATCCCAACACCAAATTCAGGAATCATAATCCTCTCACCAGGAGAAGTTAACACAAGATTCTTAAAGTTCTGCTTAACGACATCCAACATCGTAATATTCAGCGCGAAACCTGGATATGTCGGGTCTTTCCTGAGAGGGAGAGACGTGGAGATTCCAGACATTATTTACTACTCCAATCCGCGACGTTTCTTTTCTTCATTCGCTATTCGCTCCATATCTATACATAGTTTATCATAAATCTTTTTCTTATTTTCTAACCCCTCGTTCTGTCTTTGCAGCGCTTTCTGATCTAAACTGATGTTCTGCATATTATCTGATGCCACGATTGCGTGATATGCCCAACCAAGCGGGGAGTGGGGCGGGAACTTACTATACGGTATCATATCGGCTGGCAAGAATGACATTGCGATTGGCGTTACCGGTAGAGGGATTGGATATCCTGGGAATATAGGCTCTGGTTGGGGTGGGTTTGGCACAGTAAATGATCCCGCAACCGATCCCCAAATGATCCAATCGATAGTGTTGCCGTCTCCGGGTACCAATTCGAGTTTTCCAGTGGATGGATTTATGAACTGCAAAAATCCTGTAGCGAGTTGCGCAACCTCGTTCCCGTTTTCGGTCACAGTGAAATTACTGCGCTCGACTTGCGCCTGACCACTAAGAATCGCTATAATCTTATCTCTCGCATCACAAAGACCTGGCTTATCATCTCCAACTTCGCGAAGTCTCTTGAAGGTAGCCGGACTGAAATCTGGTAGAAACTCGTCAATCTCGGGATGCTCAAGTATTAGTTCTTCTATTATTCCCAAACGAACCACTTCCAGATCTAGTTTGTACGCATCAAAAAGTGCGCGAGACATTCCCAGCATATTTCGATTCAGGAGCGCAAGAGCAAATTTTTGATGCGCTATAAATCTAGAATTTGAATTTTGGAATATATCAATCTGCGGATTCGCTCCATTGAGCGTATAATAATTATTGTACAAATTTTGCGCTCCGGGCGCAGTCTTGAGAGCAGGATTATATTGCTTGAAAAATACGTTCTGCAAATATGCATCAAAAAGATGATTTCCAATCTCCGAACCTTTTGTTATTCTGTCCCTCAATCTAAATGTAACAATCTCATTGTCATCAAGAGGTCGAGGGGCGCCGGTCGGAAGACTTGGAATCGGCATCTCGGATTCTTTATTCCGTATTACTACCGGATAAGATCCGGCGATATCACCAACAGGCCATGCGACAGTTCCTTTTGGAAGAATAATATTTGTTACGAAATAATTTTCATCTTCGACACCACCCGGAGAGTTGTCTATTCTCAGAACCTTCATTGTCTGCGGCAATAATTTACCAGCGTTTCCGGCTTTTACTATTGTGGACGCTGGTTTGACAACAGGATCTATAAACTCTGCCAATCCTTTAAAGATTAGCTTTGGAGTCTTAACTGCCAAATCGAACAACCCTGGATTTCTGGATTTTCCCTCTGTACCATAATTCGCCATGGCGCGAGCGAATTCTCCCCTGTTGCCACCTCGTTTTTTCTCTTCAGAAGTTTCAAACGTATAGTCGCCGCCATTCATAAGAATCTCAAATAAGTTTTTTAATTCAAATTTTGTTTTATCAAAAAATTCTTCCGGAAGTTCATTTATCAGATTCGCATATATAGACACAAACGATAACAACGTTTCTCCTGGTATGCAATAATTAAACATGTATTTATATATCGATGAGTTCTTTAGTGCAAGCGTGAGGGAATCAAAATACTTGTCCATAAGAAGGTTTTTCATATCTTCAGGTCCATAACCATGCGCCCAAGAAATACCCTTGTTTTCCGCCCCAATATTGAGATTATTCAAGATTTCGTTCCTGCTGATTCCATCAACGCCAATTGAAGTTTCAACTGACATCAGTGGAAAAAGTTGCAGAAATCTTTCCTTATTTGCGGTGTCTGAATCTATAAACAAACCAATATCGGCGCCGCCAGCTTGGCTGACGCTTGGTATTGGTTGAAATCCTGTGCCGCTTTCGTCGATGCCGCTGTGGTCTATGAAATCTAACTCCCCGTGCAAGCTGTAATTTTCATATTCCAAATACGACTTGCTCCTCTTTATCACCTCGGGGTCATAGTCAAAGTTGAAACCACCGTCCACTAATTTCTTATGTCCTGCATTTTCAGCGGCAGTATGTGATTCGTTTTCCGTGACGTTGGCGGCCGCCCATTCTTCGCCCTGTGGGACTTCGAGGATGTCAACAAGACTGGGTGGGGCCGCGACATATACAAGCCTGATGCCAAAAGAGACTTTATCAAATATTTTATCCGCATCATCGTCGTCGGATGACAGACCTCCTAAATATTTTTCAAAATCGCTTATATTCCAGATTTGTTCGTCGTCTATGTTTATCTGCCCACCAATGGAAATTGTAACATCGCCTTGGTTAGTTTGCGAAGTGAATCCAATATCACCGCATCCCCGATTCGAAGTATTAATAGTTTCTCTCGGACTTAGCACTTGTGTCAGGCTAAGATCAGTAAGGTCGCCGGAGCTCTCGCCGGTAAGTCCAGAAAGGGGGTCTTCTGAAAATCTTTCACCCTCAAAATTATCAGAAGATGGACTTCCGGCGAGAGAGAGAGAATCGCCAGGTAAGCGTCCTTTTGTTTTTATATACCTCTCCATAATAACTTGTCCCGATACTTCTTCCCCTTGCTTTGGATTAGGATTAAGCAAAAGGAGAGGCTCATTCTCGTTGTCGAGGGGTACCACAGATTCCGGATCGATGGTTGTATCGATAAAATCTTCTAGCCACGGGAATGGCACCAAATGAGAAGAATCGTCCTCTGTTGTAAAAGCGCTAAAAAATGCCGCTGTATTCACCCACAATACTACAGGGGGGACATTAACATGGCCATAATCCGTCGCATCTACGTCGACGCCGAAGTTGCCTGCGATGGCAGCGCCCGCGTTGGCAAGTGCAGTCAGGGTGGCGGTGAGGAAGGAGGAAGCTGGATTCACGACATACTGTAAAATGTCGCCCACACGCACGGGGCGCTGGGCTGGGACGTTGCTATCACCGGCATCTGCATTTAGATATACTCCCGCTGCTGCCTCCGCCGCGTCAGCATCCATGTTGTTGGGCGAAGCTTTGAAGAACTCTATGAAGTCTTCTTCTGTCCATACTATAGGTTCGCCTTTGAATTTCTCGGCGCTCCCGGCGGTCGCGTCACCCGCGCCTGGGGAGCTCTCGGCTACTGCGTCCACCGCATCCACGTGCGCGGGACTATATACACCAAAACTAATATTTACTCCCTCCGGCAAAAACGTTGTGACGTTAGGACCGAGGGTGGGATCTTCGTTTAAGTCTAGTAATTCTTCGAGTCTGGATCCTATATTGTCAAAAATAGATGTAAGATTGGTAGCAAAAGCGGATATGACTTGATCAATGTTTACGTTGGTATATTTATATATTCTATCACCACCTAAGTTTCCGACAGTAGTGTGTTTTCCAATGTAAAAGATGTCTGCATCTGAATTATCTGCAAGTTCTTCATTGAAAATATATTTCGGAACTGGGATGGGAACAGTCCCGGTGGCGAGCACCAGCGCCATCGACTGAAAGAACGCTCCGGCGATGAGGCCAACTAAAGTGGAGGCGGAAGCGATGGCAAATGCCTGGCATGCTATTATCCAGTTTCCGTTCGCCGTATGCCATTCATTATATTTCTCCAAATATAAAGGATATTTGGCTAACACTTCTGCGTTGGCCGCTGTGATCAGATCTTTGCTATTACTACCAAAAAATCGCGAATCATCGACGAATCGCTGGTCCTTCCTGACATCCACAAAAGGCATATTTTTGGCTAAAAATCTTTCCTCAAAAGAAAATTGACCATTGAGCGAAACCAAATCCTGGAGCTTCTCCAAGACAGAGTATAATTGCTCTTCCACCAGAAACCCAAATCTGCATTTCAACAACTCAATAAGTGGGGTTGTTGGAATAGTGGATGGAGAATTGATAGGTTCGCACAAAACTGTTCCGGCGGTGGAAGGATCAAGAACAAATAAATCGCTGGTAGTAGGAACGCCCTCTTTTACTACTGGTGGCGGATCGCCGCTTATGGTATCATAAGAGAGTCCGTCCACAATTTCGAAGATGCCACTATTATTCGGAACGCCTTTTTTTATTGTTGCTGGTGGTGGACCGACATCAGGCGTACCCGAACTCTCGGAAAACGAACCTGGGAGATCAGAATCCTCTCCATCGAAGACTTCACCGCCCACTCCTGAACTCCCGAAACCAGAACCAAGATCGGGGGGCCCTTGTTTGGCTGCATTAAATAAGTCAGATACGGAAGTGGGAACTCCTGGCGGGAAATCTGGTGTCGGAAGAGAAGATAACTGTTCTTGAATTTCTTTCGATGTAATCTGGCTCGCCAGCACCACCTCTCCGGAAGGCAACGTTACATGCGGCGGTTCAAAGACAGTGTTTGCATGGTATTCCTCTAGTGCACATTTAGCATACACCCAGTCAATCCCGCGATCTTCGGCCAACGAGATAACACCTTTGGTAATTTTGCCAGTTTCCGGATCAGTAATATCTCGAATTACTCCAAAAGCACTAAACTCCTTCATCCTCCCTGCGAATACTTTTTCTAATTGCTCAAGAAACGCCTCAAAATAACTTGAACTCTTTTCAGAAAGATTCTCAATTACTTTATCAACAATAAATTTAATCTGAATTGGTTTAAGGAAACTCTGGCATGGAAATGCAGAAACTGGAAATATTGATCTCATTAGTTGCTCAAGAGCATACGCTCTTAGAGTTGTCATAATAAGCCCAGCCATAGAAGCTTTCTCTAAAGAAGAGAGTTCATCTTTCCCTTTTCCATCAATACTAATTTCCTTCGATGGATCTGTGCAGGTGATTTCATTTTCATAATCCTCAATAATTCGGCGCATCATTGTCTCTAGTGACAAAATATGAGGATCATAACCGCATTCCGCCTCTTCTTCGCTAGGGAGGGGCGCCCAATCGACCAAAGACATATAAGGGGCGTTGTTGTCGTCCGTAAACCTAAACATAGGAGACTCTAAGCATTGTTTCGCAATCCCAAACGACATTTGCTTTATAATACTCGGAAACATATTATCTTTTGCGAACACTCCCACGTCTTCCTTTTCGGATGGCGTTAATCCACCTATATTTTGCGCATGTCGGAGACCATTCCCGAATATATTTTGCATAAATCTAGTAAGAAGAATAATCTGCGGTACTTCGTCCTCTACTAGTGGCGTCCTGGTCTCTACATAATCTAAAACTTCTTGAGCGGCGGCGGGAAACACATTCTCGCCTGCGTATACTAAATCATAGAAAGCATTCTCGGCGTCCTCTTTATTTGAAGAGATCATAAACTCGCTATTTGCGGGGGCGGTACCGATGGCGCCAAGAAATCTCGATGGTCCCAGATCTGGCAACGCTTTCCCAATACTTATTTGCCAGCGATTGTCTGCAAGTAAATCAATTTTCATTATAGTCTGGGCGGTTATGAGTTTGTTAGAAATATTAATGGGTTCTTGCAACACAGCTGTTATAGTTGGCGCGCCAGTGTCGCCGAGCTCGCCATGAAAAAATACTAAAGATTGGTCAATCTCCCTAAAGGCGTTGCTGGAATTAAGCGCAAATATAGAAGTTTTTTCTGCGTACTCTATTGGATCCAGGGTCAATCCCTGCGGGGATAATCCACCAAAAATAGTTCCTACCGCATCTTTAGGGACGGCCGTTGTGTATGGTCCATAAACACCATCTACCACGCCATCCGAAGGAACGAACCCAGTCGCAAGAAGCCTTTTAAATTCCGGGTTCATAACTTCCATCCTTGGTGTGCCCGGAATAGTCACCCCGAGCTTTGCGGCGAGGGATCGCAATGCTTCGATGGAATCATTGTTCTCAAGTCCAGGAAATTTGACATCTTCTTCTTGAAGTTTGCTAAAATTATAAAACCTAATACTTATTTCTGAATCGGCTCTGATCGTCCTCTTTACCACCCGCTTTTCTGTGGCATCGACAAAGTATGGTTCCGGAAGCAGCAAGACAGAAGAATCATACGCCATATACACTGGATCGAAAAGATCCTTAACCACCTTATCAATTAAATACGAAAAAGAAAATGGATCTCTAGAAATAGATCCTTTGCTGGGCCCGGCGGGATCATCACAATCAGATTGCGGAGTTGGTATTTCCTCTAGAATAACCCTCCAAAGATCTTCCATTATATCTTTTGATGTCACCACCACATCTTCAGCGACAGTAGGTATTAGATCTGGGTCAACCTTTCCGCACCACAAGGGAACGCGCTGGGAAATAAATTCATTGAGATCTTCACACCCAACCTTGCCTGCTATAACATCCAATTCCTCAATTATAGGTTTTATTGTGACAAATTCTCCTATCTTTGCGAACATTTCCCTAACATCTATAAGATTTCTAATTATATCTGTTAAATTTCTTTCGCTATCGACACCATAAGTGAAGCGGCCGCCATCACGCTGCACGATATCGAGAGCTTCCTGTGCGAAAATATCAGGTGCTAGTCCTTGTAGCAAACTGATTATGCGCATAGAATCTTGCATCTCAACCTGTAAGACATCAAAGAAATCTTTCATCGCTTGAACTGCGGTTGTTATTTCAACATCAGCGCCGGGGGTGGTGATCGTATCTACTGAAACGGTTTCTTCACCAACCTTAATCTCGCCAAGAAATTCCCTTGTTTCTTCAACCGTGGATGTGAAGTCAACTAAATCTTCAAGCAATCCAGCAATAGTATCATCAAAATTTTCATCCCCGACACTATGTGCAATTGCTGCGGACAGATTAGATACATTAGGCGTATTTCCATTTTCTGATTCGCCGTCCAGAAGTTGGGCGTTTTCAACGCACCACGCGAGTAGTTGATTTAACAATCCTTGGACCATCTGCACAATCATAGCAGAAATTGCATCCAAAAAGAAACTTTCCAAAGATGCAATATATCCTGCGTCTATGTTAACCGTTGGAAGATTGTCTGGGAAAAACATCGTCGGAATAGAAAACACATTTGGCAAAAGTTGAAATGGATTAGAGAAAAGTCCGCAAACTTCCTGAAAAATTGAATTATAATCAACACCATTATCCACAAGAACCTTTTCGAGCGCTGCCAAATATATTTCGCCCCTTTTCTTATCTGCATAATTTTCTTCCAAAACAAGATAATATGGATATCCATATTTAATTTCGTACAATGTGAAGTCTGGCGCTGCCGCAGCGCCAAATGGCGTGCAGTCTGTTTCGCCAGGCCCCCCAGCTACATGGAAAGCTTCCTCTGCAAGGGGATGATGGGCGGGTCTCATCCTAGACTTGAACGCATCGTTTATCCCCGCAAGTCCCGAAACCCCTGGAAAAATACTGGTGGAATCCATACACCCAACTTCCGCAACCGCAACAATTATATCTTTGCAGTCGAACGGAACTCGGTCCATGAGGCAATCTAAGGCTGATGCTGCCAATGATTTATAGTCGATCTTATTAAGAAGCGAATTATAAATCGTGGCGGCCGCGCCACAAGCAGTATCCGAAGGATTGCTAATTCTTGTGTAAATATGCGCCAAATTCTGCACAACAGCATCTCCAGCGTCTCGCGCTGTCTTAGTTTGCTGCGCTGCTATTGCCGCCATTATCTTTGGAGTAGATAAAATGGAGTTTTCTTCGGCAATTATTCTGTCACTCTTAATTGGAAATTTATTAAATCTGTCTGCTAATTGTTCCAAAATAGACTTAGAACCTTTCTGCAAATCCGGCAACAGATCGGACGCGGTTCTTGATTCTATTATTGCCTCCGGGAAGACATATGTTCTAACAAAATCTTGCCAAGTAAGAACGTCTGCGTTTTGTAAGATTATCTCTCGCAATTTTGCAAGAAAATTCATTACCCTAGGATCATCAAACGGAGACTCAACTGCCAATCCCGGCAATGCTTTGTTTAGATATGCAGTGCTCCCATCCATGGTCAACCCCACATAAACAAGAACAAAATTTTTATCAATCCCAATTCGAACCTTGCCTTCAAGAAGACTATTGATCCTATATTCGTTGTTTCGAAAATGATCCGTCAACTTTGGGTAGAACTCCCTCAATAACTCTATTTGCTTATCCATGTTCAAGGTTCTGACAACAAATTCAGAACCTTGAATCTGAACTTTATACTTTTCCATCATCAATATAAGTTTTTCGATATTGTCACTTATCTCGCCTATGGTTAGTTCAATCTCTTGTCCGCCCAGAACAACCTTGGTAAAATCTGGTTCTGTCCTTGGCAAATAAATTTCGGAACCTTCATTAAATTTCGCATCTTTTCCTGGCGGTGTACTGTATCCATAATTGACTCTATAGATCCACTCTTCAACATCTGCTTTCGTAGAAGTCAATATATTAACATCGTTTGTTCTAAGAATCTCTGCTATTCTTGCTCGTTGCCCTCTCGAAGTGCGATCAGTCACACGAAAGTAATCTCTGTATTCTTCAGATATCTGATTTATGGAAGTCCTCTTGGTCATCGGCGTAAGAATATAATTTCCCTTATCCGGTATCGCATCAAATGTCGCTGCATCGACAGTGACGTAATACAAGTTTTCAGCATCCGGCGCCGTTCTTATTTCAATTTCTCTAAGCACAGTAACAGGATCTAGTCTATCAATATTGATATCGTCTACAATTTTATTATAATATGCCAACATTCTTCTCTGAGCGAATGATATTTGGTCTCTAAAATTATCTTGATCAATTTCGCCATTTGGCATGAAAATATTTTCACTGATAAACCTACTTGACTGCACAACAATAGCGTATGCATCAAGCTCATAATCAAAAAACGGCTTATTGACACGACGATATTGCCAATTATCTTTTACAAAGGAAACAATCGAAGTGTACTTCTTCGCTGGATTCTTTTCTTGTGCGTCTTTGACTGTTGTAGTGGGTTTTTGTCCCATTCTTCTTCCTAGTTTAGTTTATTCCATCGACTATTAATAAAATCTCTTCCTGATTCGCAAAGATTATTCTGCTTCCAGCTGGCTATGTTTGATTGATTCGATGTTAGAGATCTCTGCGATTCCTGCAAGTGATCCATTGAAGTCTTCGCTCCTTTCGCCATGCAGGCGTCAGATGGCTGGGTCGGGTTTCCATACCAGGGAGAGTAGTGAAAATGATTCTGGACGGCAGAATTGAAATCCATCTGCACAGTTAGTGCGTGCTTGACAATTCCGTTAAGATCCGTCACATGATCAGCAAATCTTCCCAAAGCATTAGTTAGCTTTGTCCCTAGCACCATTGCTTCCGGTTCTGTATCTTGGTTTCCTGCTATCAATTCTATCCCGCCGATACTGCGTATGTCTGCTCCTTGAGAATTCTTTGCATCTGTTCCAGTTACAAATTTAATCTTTTCTCGTCCAACAACCACTACACTATCCGCTTTTATTGCTATAGCTGACTTATTGTTCGAGAGTCCTGTGCTTCCCGCCACCACGCCAAGGTTAACATCAACATCAGTTTTTTGACTCAAATAAATTCTCGCTGCATCTCTCACAAAGTCGGGATCCACCTTGGCGCCTTCGACAATTTGATCTCCCATTCGACCAACAACAATATCGATGGCAGCTGCGCCTGTATCAGAACCCTTTCCGCTAAAACGACTTGCTGGTCTATCTTTTCCGACCACGATGTTTGCGTTTGTTTTCGGATCCTGGGGGAATACCGTTTCAACATCTGACTGAAGAAGCGATGGTATAATGCTACAATCTGTATCGCCAGCGATGCCCGATATAAGGGCGCGCTGGATAACGCTCAATTCTTCATACCTTCGAACGCATTCTGCCACTAACTCTTCTTCTGTCCAAGCTTTTTTCTGAGTCTTATTAGGTGTTATTTTTTTATCTTCTCCGGCCATAACCTCTGTCTCCTTTTTTTCCTTATCGCAACCCTGGTGCTCCTCTATTTCTAATTTCCCCAAGGGCGACTTTGCTTCTTATTAGTTTCTTTGAATCTCTGTACTCTACGTGCGGAGGATCGACACCGATCAACTGACCTTCCTTGATATCTCTACGACCACCCCACATTAATTTTGGAAATTGCTTTTCTATCATCTCCCCTAACTTTAGCCAAGAATTTAGCACTACCGAATCCTGGACTTCTGTCCTCACTTTCTTGCCTGCTTCTGGAATTAGGTTTGTGCCTATATTATACACCTCATTTCCCTCGTCGGTGTCGCTCATCTCGCCTAATGCCTTTTCTACCATCTGCTGTATTGTCTTCGAATCGCTATTCAGATTTTGCACCGCTCTCTTGTCTATCAAAAAGTCAATTGCCAGTCCGTTAACGTGTACGTTCGAAAACACATCCTGATCCGTGCTATATCCGCTCTTTCGCAAACTCATTTGCCTTTGCGGCGTTCTGTATGTCTCGTAAACAAAAAAAGGCATGCCTTCTTGCTTAATAGCAAGAACCAACTCAATCACTTCTTCCGCAAAGTCTGAATAAAGGAAAGAATACCCGCGATGTCTTTTTAGGAGTTCATTAGTCACTCAGAAGGATCCTTGTATTGGGCGGGAGGAGGAGGTCGCAGAAATGCATCTTGTGCTGCTGTTCCATCATACAGTTCACTGCTTTTTAGCGCTACCGGTTCAACATACTCACTTGTTAGCTTGCTTAGCCTACACTCAATGCTTGTATCTTCGCTGTCGGGCATCAATATCTCAACCACCTGATTTATCTGCGGCGTTGTAGCGGCGCTGCCATAAACTTTATAGCATATAAATTTCTGAATAGCATTTGAATCCGATTCCACTCCAAGTGGCATAGATTCGACAGCATTTGCCACAGAACTGTCGGTACCGACTGAAAAATAATATTCTCCGTTATCCCCGTCGTAGATAACCTTTTTCACATACGCTCTCTTTATTTTCCACGATGCTGTCTCTTTGTCCGCATCCGTATCCCTGGCCTTTGTAAAGGCATATACAAGCGGCGAATCAATTAATGGATTATATCTTTTTTGTAGTTCGTTCGGGTACGTGTCTTGATTTATTGATCCCCTCGGAATATTCGTAGTCTCTGATGGTGCTTTGCGTTTCGCCATTTTATTGCCCCCCTTCCTCAAGTGAATCAAGCAGAGTTTTTTTATCGTCAGAACTTAGATCGCCATAATCGTCTTCTTCCACCTTTTGAAGCATTCCTGTTAGTTTAACTAACTGCTCATTTGATCTCTGCAAAGTCTCAAGATATTTGGCCGCAACCTGTCCGACATCTTTGTGCCTCTCCTTGTTTTGTCCAATATATTCCGAAACATCATTGAGCAATTCTGTTGCAACAGACCTATCGCTCTTTATGTTGCCAATCGCTTCTTCAAGGTAATGAAAGAAATTATTTTTCATTTTATTGATCGTCCCACTCCCTCTTGAACCCCTTATACTTTACCCTTATCTTGTTCAGACTATTTACAATTTGTTTTGTGTTCAAACCTGTTATTTCTCTTAGATATAAGTAAATAGCTTTTTTATTGAAAATTTCTATATCTTCCGGCTCTGATAAAATGATTTTTATCGCCTCCATCACCCTTTTCTCGTTTAGTTTTACCGCCTCGTCTCGCCACACATTCATTTCTCCATCAAGAGCGTTCCAAAATTCTTTCTTTTCTCTCAAATCGTGATAATCATTATAAGTTACCAAATTTCTCATTTCATCCAAATTAGCAACTTCATCAAAATATACTTCCCTCCTCAATCTTATGCTATTGTGCTTTACTTTGTGAATAAACCAATTCTTGGTTATTACACTAAAATAACTAAACGCCTTGGATCCCTTATCGGGATCAAACTTATCAAGAATTGTAGTTAGCCAAATCTTACATTCTGATTTTAAGTCATCTATGTTAGCAAGGTTAGTAAATTTATATGTATAAACAATCTTATCGACCATCTCACTGAATGCTGGTCCTATAAGCGTCTCATATAATCTGTCTCTTTCTTTTGAGTCTTCAGTTATGGCATATCTCACAATCGCTTCTTGGTGCACTTCTGTGAAATAATCTCTTTTTTGCCTCTTATTCCGTCTCTTTCTGGTGGGTCTCTTCTTCTTTATCATCCTCTTCCTCTTCGATTTTTAAATCAAGAGCGTATGACTCAACATACTCACCCAAGCTCATTCTTATAACTTTTGAGTGATTCAACAAAGCTCCGAGCGTCTCATCTCCGAAATACACTGTCATCTTATAAATGGAATCGAGATGGGCGGTAAAGTCTTGTATTTCACCAAGTATGATGTAAAGACCTTCCGATAAAGTCAGCAAGCTTCTAAATAATTTATAACAAAACCACAACAAAAACAAATTTATAACTACTGAAATCGCCAAAGCGTATATCATCTTTTATCCTGCAAATCTTTCTTTTGATTCTTCAAGTCGCCCCTGGAATCTTCTATGTAAGATTTTACCACATCGCCAGTTCGTTTTTTAGTGGTTTTTGCTTTTATCCCCAAGGGAATAGACGGTATCTTAGACAAAGATTCTCCGCATTGTATGCAATGCAAATCAACACTCTCTTTCATCCCATGAGTAATTTCATAATACTCGTCGCACGGTTCACACTGGTAGCTGTATCTAGGCATCCTCGGATTTTACCTCAAAGTTGGGTGGGTTTTCAACAACCAACTCGCCACCATCAGTGGCGGTAAAATCCATTTCACTCAAAATAGGAACAATGTCTAATTGATCCATAAGACATTTTTGTAGGGCCATCATGAGGGCACCCACTGCTTGATCTGATAATTTCATTTTAGTTCTCCTTCGACTCTTCCATAGTCGTCTTCATATCTGATTATGTCGTCCTCACCGAAATATTCTCCGGTTTGGACTTCTATAAACACCAAATCTCCGTCAGCGACATTCTCAACTCTGTGTTTCTGTTGTTTATTGATTGTAACGCTGGTGCCAGGGGAGACGACAACCTTTTCCCCATCCAGTTCAACTCTCCCGGTTCCTCTTGTAAACGTCCACGATTCTTTGCGGTGCTGGTGGGATTGCAGAGATAACCTTCCCTTTGCGCGAACCAATATCTCTTTCACCTTGCATCTATCGTCTTCATATAGAATCTTATAATGGCCCCACGGGCGTGTTTGCGTTTCTAGCATACAACTCTCCTTTTGCTTTCTCGAAATCCTTTTTATACATCTCTTTTGCGAGAGACTTGAATCCGTATTTTGGTTTCCAACCCAGCACTTTTTTCGCTTTGGAATTGTCGCCCAACAGGAAAGGCACCTCTTGCGGCCGCATCAGTCTTTCATCAATCTGTAGATGCTTGTATGGATCCAATCCGGCACACTCAAACACTTCTTCCAAAAATTCCTTAACAGAATGTGTTTCTCCGGTCGAAACAACATAGTCATCTGGTGTTTGTTTTTGCAGCATCATCCACATCGCTTCGACGTAATCTCTTGCGTGACCCCAATCTCTCTTTGCATCTAAGTTTCCCAAGCATAACTTGTCTTGCATCCCGAGTTTTATACGGGCGGCCGCCAGCGTGATCTTTCTTGTGACAAAAGTTTCCCCACGACGGGGAGATTCGTGATTGAAAAGTATTCCACTAGAAGCGTGTATGCCATATGATTCTCTATAGTTCCTCACTAGATTGTGGGCGAAAACCTTGGCACAAGCATATGGAGAGGCGGGCATTAATTTTGATGTTTCGTTGAACCCCTTCTTTGTGGGGTTTGGGTTGTCGCCGTACATTTCTGATGATGATGCTTGGTAAAATCTAATCTTATTGTTGGTGTTGCGAATCGCCTCAAGTATTCGAAGTGGACCAAGAGCGACACCATCTACAGTATGCTCTGGGATGTCAAACGACACCCTTACGTGAGATTGTGCTGCCAGATTATAAATCTCATCTGGATCGTATTTGTGAATGAATTTGTAGATGCTCCCTGCATCTTCTAAGTCGTAGTATTCTAATTTAAGATTTTTGTGATCATATATGTGATCTATTCTTTCTGTGTTCAGAAGAGATGTTCGCCTCTTGAGTCCTATAACTTTATATCCTTCTGATAAAAGGAGTTCTGTAAGGTAAGATCCATCTTGACCAGTTACACCTGTTATTATTGCTGTCTTCACTTGACACCCCTTACATTTGGATAATTCATTATAAACCAATCACAAGTTTTCTTTAATGCTTTTTCAAGCGGCGTATATCCCGTATCTTTCCACCCCAAATCTAGCAATTTTTTATTGCTACTTGGCTTCCTGTGTTGCCCCATAGGCATATCCGTATTCCATTCTATGTCGCCCCCATAATCAAGAAACTCACACAAAAAGGAAACAACTTCCTCTATGGAATGCTCTTCTGTGTTTCCAATGTTTATTGGTTCTGGTTCGTCATAATTCTCCAAAAGAAACATTAGTATTTTGGCAATGTCTTTCGAGTATGTGAACTCTCTCAGTGGCTTTCCATCTCCCCAAACCTCAACAAAAGAAATATTGTTTATTTTTGCTTCCCATATTTTCCTTATCAATGCCGGGATCACATGCCCATTTTCTAAATCAAAGTTATCATTCTCTCCATATAAATTATTTGGAACAGCACATATAAAGTTGCACCCGTGCTGTTGTCGATATGCCCTACTTTGAACATCAAGCATTCTTTTTGCGTAAGCATACCCAAAATTAGAGTGATGCGGTTCGCCGTTATGTATCTGATCTTCTGTGAGGGGGTATTTTACCTCGGCAGGATAAACACAAGTAGATAGAAGAGAAACTACTTTTTTCACCCCGAAAGCGTGGGCGGCATTTAAAACATTAGCATTAATTAATATATTATCAGAATAGAAATCAGCAACATAATCAGTGTTGCTCTTCACGCCTCCCACTTTCGCCGCTAAATGAATTATGTTTTCTGGTCTATGTTCAGTCATCATAACTCTGGCGTGTTTCGGATTTCTCAGATCATAATCTTCCGAAGACGAAGAGTGCAGAATAACGCCTGGGTGTGCTCTTTCGAGAGCGCTGCCGAGCATCCCCGATCCTCCTGTGACTATAATATTTGTTTTTTTCCGAAAGATATTTTTTGATTTATTGCTCTTCATCACCAATCACATATTTCACGATACTCTTCCATATTCTATGATCTACCCAGCTCATGTTAATCGCGTTGACTCTCGCAAGTTCTCCCGTATCAACAAACTTTTGATATATTTTTCCATCCTGCAAATATATCTTTTTAATCCCATTCTGCATTTCAAATCCAGAATTTCTTTCTTCGCCGCAAAGAATCTTCTCATCAGGTTGCGACAACGACTGATCAAACGTCTCTCCGTCTATAATCTCTTGCAATAGAATAGATTTAAAATCCCGAGGGGAATATATATCCATCTTTCCTCCCGCTGTTGAATATCTCTTTTTATATTCCGCATACGCTCGCATCTCTGTGAAAGCATAGGTTGGGTTAATCGTGTTGAATTCATTTATTTGCCTCGCCACATAGAAATCGTCTTCAAAGAGTTCATTTATCTTATCCAAATATCCCTTCACCACACTAACATTATTTACAAGTCCATTTATACAAGCGCCGCTGCATTGCTCTGTGCAGTCATATCCCTCAAACTTATACTCATTGTCGTGCAATCTTGAAATGATAAGATTGTCGGAATCAAAAGTCCAAAATCTATCAAAAGATTTAGATTTTATAAAATTATAAATATAGAACCACCTCTTAAAAACAAACTTTATCCACTCCTCGGAACCATGATGTGGTCCCTTTATAACTTGAAAAACTTTCTCAAATTTCTCGGACTCTTCTCCGCCACTGTAATCGTCATAGTATTCAAATTTAATGCCGACCTTATCAGCGTAATGTTTGTTATTTCCATCGCCAAGAAGATAGATGTCCATATCTGGATTGTATTTTTTTGCTACCCTAAAAGTGTCATAAAGATATTCCTGACTATCCTTTATGTTGCTTTTGTGAATAAAAATAAGTGGAGTTTTCATCATAATTTACCTCATATGCAAGCGACACACTTTTCTTTCGTGCCCTCTTTCTATTTTGCCACCCATATGGAACACATCTGTGTCAAACATAATAAGTGTTCCTGCTGCGCCATAGATAGGAAACAAATTCCCCTTGACCTCTTCATATAAAGCAGGATAATCAACCTCTATTCTATTACGCTGCTCTTCGTATGGTCTTCCCACTTGCGATTCTCTCATCTCCCTCCCCGCAACATGAGAACCAGGCACAACAGGAGGGGTCCATCGGCAGCAGTCATCACATCGGTAATATAATAAAAACATTTAAAAGTCCAAATCCGATCAAAATGAAGATATCCGTTCCTTTCTAATCCATTTTCATTTGTGTATTCGTGAGTCACAAAAATCTCAGTAAAATCGCAATCGTCCCCAAAGATGTCTTCTTTTATTTGCCGCAGAAGCGGAGTAGTAAAAGAGTAAAATATAGCTCTTCTCTTTTTATAGTTCTCGTCCAAAGATCCAATCCTCTCCGCTTTTCCAAACTTGTACGCCTCATCTATAGAATTATCAATAACTTCCTGCACCTCTTCAAAGAAAAAAGTTTTTATTTTTCCATCATCCAAATAATCCGGCAGTACCACATATCCATTCTCTTTTAGGCGCTCTCTTACGTCTTCGCGCCTCATGGTGCAGCTGCCACACCATAAAATAAAATTGTTTCCTGTAATGCATATGTCATTGCATCCACCCCTATAATATTATATCCTGCTTCCAAAAACACTTCGGTCACATGACTTCCTATAAACCCGGCGCATCCCGTTATCATCACCGATTTCATTTTGTCTCTTTCTCCCATTGTGAATGCACCCTCTTAGATGCCTCCATCCAAGTATGAAAAGTTCCCATATCTTTCCAGTATCCTTCGTATGAAGAATATCCTAACTTATCTTCTTCCATGTAAAATTTTAAAACATCGGTGATCTCCAGTTCATTTCGAGATGATGGTTTCACGTTTTCCAGTTTATCCCAAAGCGTATGATCGAATAGATAACATCCTACAATCGCTAGATTTGTTTTAGGTATTGGTGGTTTCTCTTCGATTCCTACAATTTTGGAACCTTCTGTTTCCGCGATTCCGTAATAAGGCGAATGTAGGGCATCTACTTCTTTCAAGAATACTTGGGCGCCTTTTCGATCCCAGGATTTATATTGGCGGCGAATCCCATCTTCAAAATAGTTATCTCCCAAAATAACGACGCAAGATTCGTTCGATCTCATAAAGGGGCGGCCCATTTTCAGCGCGTCAGCAATACCTCCCTCTCCTTCTTGATAAGTATAATATAATCGGTTAGCACCAATAGATTTCCCATTTTTGAAAATTTCCAAAAACTTTCCAGGACGGTGGCCACCTGTAATTAAAATTATATCATCAATCCCTGCGTCAATTAAAGTTCTAAGGGGGAATTCAACCATCCTCTTGTCATAGACAGGCAACAAATGCTTATTGTCGTGTTGGGTAAAGGGGTGTAGTCTGGTGCCTAATCCCCCCGCTAATATTATTCCTTTCATATTATATTCTCCTAAATTGTTAACTTTACTCGGGCCGGCACCTTTTCAATTACCGCCGCGAAACGGGCATTCAATTTATCATCACCCTGCTCTAAATAAACCACCATATCAAAATCATCTGACCATTGTACGTCTTCATATTCCACAAACGACACATTCTCTAATCCAGCAAAATTTTGTAATCGCCGAGCTTGTAAAATTCTGTCTTTGTCTAGATCCGTGGCACACACTTCGTAAGGGCCACTGGGCAGACTATAAAGCGGAAACCCTTCGGCGCATTGTAGAAATAATATCTTTTTACAATTCTTTATTTGTGGCGATATATATGTTGCGACCATTGACCTAAGTTGCTCAGATCTTTGAAACTTTTTATCTTTATTTGCGGGGAGATCTCCCCATATGCGTACTTCGTCTCCCCCAAACCGTAGTTTGTAAAAATAAGCCCAATTATAGTCCGCATCTTCCTTGGTGCCTGGAGGAAGGGTGTGGTTTTGCTTTAAAATTTGGGTAACTAAGGTAGCGGCTTTTTCATTTAAATGAATGTAATCGACACTGTATCTTTCGTCCAGCGCCCCTTCCTCGTTAACAATTTGTGGCCAAATATCAATAAAGAGTATGTCATTATTGTCACAAAGATTTTTGAGGCGCGAATTGTACTTCATAGATAAGAAATTTTGCTCGCTGCGCGGACACGGTACCGCATTATAGACAATCAGATTTCCAGTGATTAGATTCCTAATATTCATCAATACACTTAAAAATCGGTCAGTCGCTAGAACTATATAAGCATCTTCCGAAAACTGATCCCTGATACCATTATAATTTTCAAGATATAATCGATTATCAGGTTCACCGAAAACGAGCATCAAATCTTTACTTTTATCCATCCTAGAAACATTCTCTCTTATGCGGCGGTACGTTTCTTGCGCATGCGAGTCAGAGGTAAAATTCACTTCTTTACCCGGACCAATAAATACCGAGAAGAAATTTGTACTATGCGTGAAGGAGCGAGTATGACTGTCGCCTAAGACATTAATATAATGTCCCGTATTAGAATATTCCATAAGATCTCCCGAACTCCCTGATTTCTTCAAGTGCTTGTTCTATCGTAAGAGGTCTGGACAACTTCTCGTCTAACGCAAAGGGATTAGACTTTGCACTCCTGTCAAGGCATTCTTTTACCCTCTTATCATAACTCTTTGAACTTTCTAGATGCTTCTCCACTAACTCGATGGTCTTTTCTTCTATATCATAGTTGGAAGGGGTTTGCTCGTTTGTGGTTTCTATAAGACTCTTGAAAAAAGTATGAGCGAAATCCTTCTTTGCTTCCTCGACAGATACTCCAGGAGAATTTCTAGCAATAACATTGCCCATGATACTAACTGCATGCGCCGCCGATATATCAAAGAGAGGCGACTCCATCCACCGAACAAATCTTGTAAGTTTGCCCGTACCCTGAACTACGCTGTGCCCAGGAATATGAAAATAATACGGTTTTTCCGCGCCGCGTCGGATTTTTCCAAACACAGGAGGGTAATAACACTGGAGTGAGACAGTGCATTGGAGATCATTGACTTCAAGCGTATCCAGAACATCAAAAAACTCCGTGTGGACGCTGGATCTGGTAATGTCATGCCACAATGCGTTACGATTGGTGATGGACGAAAAAACACGCCGGAGAGCATTATCCTCATCAATTTCGGGAAGTTGATAGAGGGAGCGTGGGGAGTGGGCGCCATTTCCATTTAGTGTTAAATCTCGCACATCTTGTCGATATCCCCAATAATCCGGGTTCTCAGATAAAAACTCAATACCCTCATATAATCCATTTAAGCAAAATAAATCGTCATTGCACATCATCACTGTAAGGGGCGTCCTAACCTTAGTATAGATTTCTTTCATTTTCTTCATATAAGTTTGTATATCTTTATCATAGGGAAACCTATGGTACTCTAAATTGACATCTGGAAAGTTAGTACGATTTATTAGCGATGACTGGTCATTGAGACTGCCGTCGGCAAACAAAACCTTAAAAGGGCACTTAATATGTTGCAAGTAGCTTAGGAAAAGTCTACTAAGATTTTCTCTTCCGTATAGCGGTACAATTATAGTCAAAGCATCTGCATGTTTCATGATTCTACTAAAACCTCTCTTACCTTCTCGCATATTAAACCAATCTGCGCATCGGATAAGTTCATTGCGCCGGGCAAATTAATTCCCCTACTCGCTATATCGTAAGCTGTCTTATTTTTGCTCCCATAGATATCTTGCTGATTGTAAGCAGGAATACTAGAGAGGGGGTAGAAAAATGGTCGGGAGGGAATTCCTTTTAATTGCAATTTCTCTATAAATGTCTGCTTACCCATCTTATAAGTTTCCCCCAACACCATCGCGGTTATCCACGCGCTATTAAAGACGCCGGGGGGTTCATAGTTGAAAGTCACGTCTAAGTCGCCTAGAGAGTCTCGATAGTGCTCAAAGTGCTTTCGCTTGATGGATACAAGTTCGTCGAGTCGCTCAAATTGAGCCAATCCCAATGCTGCCTGAACATTGAAGGGCATAAATTTATACCCTATTGTCTCATTAAAATAGGGTTTAGTGTTCGGACCTCTTCCCAAATCTCTCAATAGAACACATTGGTCATAAAGTTCTTTATCGTCTAAAAGAAGCATTCCACCTTCACCTGTTGTCATGGTTTTGGTATTGTGAAAACTAAAAACAGATCCCACTCCAAACTTCCCTGCTCTGACTCCGTTTTGAGTAGACCCTATCGCCTCTGCTGCGTCTTCTATCAGGGGGATATTATATTTTTTTGATATTCTATCGAGCGCTCCCCAGTTTGCCATATTGCCGAAAAGATCGACAGCAATTATTGCCTTCGTCTTTTCGGTTATCAATCGCTCCACCGACTCAGGATCCAAGCACCAAGATTTCTTTTCAATATCACCAAAAACAGGAGTAGCTCCCAAATGAACGGTAGACACAGAAGTTGCAATCCATGTGCATTCCGGGATTATCACTTCATCGCCGGGTCCGACTCCGATGGCCGCTAACAATAAATGTATTGCCGATGTGCAGTTGGGAGTCATAAGGGCAAATTTTCTATTATGAAAATTTGCAAACTTATCTTGAAATTTTTCGCAGTAATAATATTTGTTTTCATACCATCCGTTGCGTAATGCATCGGTAACATATTCGATTTCCAACTCGCCGACATCTGCTCCTGACATGAATATATTTTTATCCTGCATAGTTTGATCCTTTCTCTATAACACACATTCCTTTATAAAAAGATAGTCCTTTAATGTTTTTATCAAAGTAAGTGGCATTCGTTGTATCGTGATCGGGCATGCCAACATACTGAGTGCGGCCGCCTTTATGGAAACGATAATTAGTTCCATCGATTAGCTTCTTTAAAAATTCTATCGTGCTTGTGTGGCGCTCGAAACCACCTCCCCACTTCTCCCAATAACAAGTACCTAAATCTTCGATAATATAGATACCTTTATCCGCTAATCCATCGGGAAATAAGTAATTAAAACTTATTTGATGATGCTCCATGATGTGACTAGCATCATCAATAATGATGTCAAATGGCCCTCGTTCTTCAACAATCTTTTGCAAAGTCGGCACATCGGACTGATCTCCAATAAACACTTGTATTCGCTCGTGTTCGAAATTTCTCAACGGATCAGGATTGTATTCCAGACCGGAAATCAAACTATTAGGAAAATATTCTTTCCACATAAGAAGAGAATCTCCCTCCTTAACCCCAATCTCTAGTATTTTCAGTTCCTCGTTGCGCAATGGCGAGAAATATTGAGCATAAATATCGCAATAATGCGCGCATTCAGGATCCATTATTTTGGTACTATTAAATTTTAGCGCAATTTCTACCAATTCGTTTGTGGTACCATGGAAGTGTTTCTTTGCTTCGTCTTTATTCCATCTTTTATTTTTCATCATAACACTTCCTTCCTTAGGGGTCGTGCAGGAGTGCCAACAACTATTTGATGTGCGGCGATATCTTTTACTACCACTGCTCCCGCACCAATAATAGTATGTGCCCCTATGTTAATTTTCTGTCTCACTACCGAGGAAGCACCAATCCAAGCACCTGCTTGGGCAGTCACATTGCCGCACAGGACGGCACCGGGACCCACTTCCACTGCATCATTCAGGATACAATCGTGCTCCACCACAGATCTTGTATTTAAAATACAAAAGTCCCCAATTTTGGCACAAGGAGAGACGATTACTCCCGCATGAATTTGGACCCCTCTCCCTAATTCCACGGTGGAGTCTATAATTGCTGATTCATGAATCAAGCTTATGGGATTGAGTCCGCGCTTTTCGAGAAAAGCCGCCTTATGCTGTCGAACACCTGAGTGTGGATTCCCAATCGTTATAGAAAAATAGTAACCATCGAGATCTCTGCCAGAGTACCACTCTTCAAAACACTCTGGTCCGCTATGTAATTCCACATCGTCAAAGGGAGCAGGAAGGTTGGGAGTATCATCCAATACCGCCACTAGTTTTCCTATTTTATCAGCAATCGGGCGCATTACCTTGGCTTGGCCGGTGCCTCCATAAAATATTATTTTTTTCACTTGAATTCCAACCCATGATTAAACTTGGCTTTGACTCTGACTGACTTTTTTTCTTCTTCTGACATGATAGACCAATACATTACGCCCACAGTTTTCCTATCGTATCCTCGTGTAATCTCGGGCAACCCGTGCCATGAGTTATCGGAGCATTTAAACACATTTAACCGATTAAACTTATATGGAATGCGAGCATGGTTGTCGTTGCCATCGTGGACGAGCAAATCGAAAGACGAATCATATTCTTCTGATAGGCACAACACTGCGCTATACTCTCGTTTCCAGTCACGATGTATCGCATGGATATCCGCATCTACATGCATACCAAGGCATCCGCCTTCGTCATGAGAGTTTGGGAGCATCATCATCCCGCCACCATAATAAGAAGTGTCAGGGAAAGCATTATGGGTAATGTTTCCAAATTCCTTATTTGGGTCAAAATGAGCAGCAATATAATCCATCACCAAGAGCGATGAAGGAGGCGTAAGATGGCGGCTCTTAGAAGAATATTGTACCTGCCCATCTGATGTTCTGCCGTATTTAACCCAGTCTTCGTCATCAACAGTTTCAAAACTGGCGGCGGCGGCCCGCACTAATGCCGAAGATGGAATAAAATCATCTATGGCAATGACAGGGAATGGCATATCCAATCTTGTTACTTTCACGAAAGGATCCTTCTAAAAATCAAATTTCTTGTAGCACGTAGGCGATCATCTGCGGCGATTGATTCACAGAATGCTGAATCGTGTATCGCCTGATCTTCTTCGTCAATCGCGCAGGCATACCCGTGGGTAGAAAATACTTCTTTTAAGTCGGAAATTGATATCCACCAATATGGTATTTTTCTTTCATAATAATTCTGAATCGCTTGAAAGGTTCTTATGTCGCCCACGGATGCATGAGATAATATAAATATTGAAGGCGCTAAATCAATTAGGGTATTCAGTGTTTCTCTCCAATTTCGAGCATATTGTAGCGAAGTTTGAACATACACAACATCAATCTTTTTCAAATCCGATATCTTTTCCGTGAAGAATATATCGGATGTTTTATGATAATCTCGTCCCGCTGCACAAACCGCAGGAGTCTCAACAATGGTGTATCGGAAATCCCTATCCGGATATGCAGACTGGAGGGCTGCGTATGCCGCGCCCAATGAACCTCCAAAATCTAAAATGTGCGCGGACCTGACACTAGAAAGCGCTCGCACCAACAAGATATGATCATCTCGCACGCCATCAGAGTGTGACCTATTTTTTTGCACTTCATTCTCGATCCACTTGGAAGAATCAAATGCGGAATAGTTTGGTGTTGTCTCGCCCATCGCCTCAAAAACATACATTACTTGTTCACTGTATCCCAGTCTTCACCAAAATCTCCGGGTGTGGCCCTATATTCATCATTGGGATCATATTTCTCTGTTAGATAGTATAACATAATCGAACCAGGAATTAAAGCTTTATATCCATGATAAACTCCAGGAGGAATCTCAATAGATTTAGGAAACTTATCTGAAAGATATTCCCACTTAACATCGTAGGAAGTCACCTTTCCGGTAGGATCTTTTACGGGAAAAGCGAGTCCTACTTTAAATGCCCCCTTAACGCACGCCCAATAGTCAGTTTGAATCTCGTGGGCATGCCACGCAACTACGTGGTTGGTAGAATTAACATGGGAAATGTTAATTTGACCTTTAGGGAGGTCAAAAACATTTAGTAGTCGCTGTGCTCGGTCGTCTTCATGATATTGAATTAATTTCTTCTCACTCATTTTCGTCTCCCACTATGCGTACATATGGAACATGGGAAATAAATCTTCCCCTCTTAAAAAACTCTTTTTCCTTGTCCACTATTTCTTTCTCAAAATTCCAGGCGCCCAAAAAGGCATAATCTACTGTCTCTATAAATCCCTCTTCGGGAGAAATAACCGGTATATGAACTCCGGGAGATAATTTCTCCTGTTTAGATGGGGTGGTATCGACAATGTAATCAATTAATTCAGATGTAATTCCACAATAATTAAAAACAGTAGTGGATTTAGAGGTGGCTCCGTAACTCACAATCTTGTTGCCAGTCCTCTTTAATTCTCTTAACAATCCCACCAATTGCTCCTTAGATTGTTCGACTTGGGCGGCAAAACGCTTATAAGCAGACAACTCCCCCAGACCGGCGGTATGTTCCTCCTCTAAATGAGAAGCAACACTTCCTTCCACCTCTCGGGTGCCCTTGTGGGACACAAAAATACGATTTGACCCACCATGAACCGACAGTTTCTCTACTCGAAAAATCTCTAAACTTTCTTTGTCTAATAAGTTTCGAAGCGCCGTTACCGAGAAGATATGGGCATGCTCGTCGTATATTTGATCATATGAACCCCTCTCTATCATTTGGAGGAGAGAGGGATCTTCGAACACTAAAACACCTTGAGAAGATAGGGTGTTCTTAATTGCCGCAAATGCCTCGTCTAGTTCCTGAACATGGCACATACAATTCGCCGAAAAAATCAAATCTTGCTTTCCTCTCTCTAATACAATCTGTGCCGCTGTCTTCTTATTCCAAAAGGAAGGTGCGGTATGAAATCCCATCTCATTTGTCATTTGAGCAAAATTAGAACATGGTTCAACGGCGCATGCAACAGACGGAGAAAAGTGGCGTAGAAAGACGCCATCATTACTTCCAATCTCTAAAACTTTTTTTAGGTTAAACTCTTTTTTAAAGTCTGTTGCTGCTTCGCTGAAATGAGTTCGCATGGTTTGCGACATTGAAGAATGATAGACATATGATTCATTAAACATCATTTCCGGAGGAACAAACTCCCCCAGTGAGACTAATTTAGTCTCCTCATCAAACGTCACAACAAGACGATATTTATATTCATTGTAAACTTGAGAATAATCAGTTAAGAAATTATTAGCAATTGGTTGCATACCTAAATCAAGAAACTTATTTTTCATGGCAGTTTACCTCCTTTAAGAAATCTTCATACTTAGCGATATAGTCAGCGGCGTCGTATTCAGTGGAGCATAGGGACAACATCTCTGCGTCATCATAATATTGAAGTTCGGCCCACTCTAACTTTCCATGAAAGAGTGTCTCACCTGCATGGAGAACATGCTCAGTGCGCTCCTGGCCGGTATCTAAGGTGACTATAATCTTTCCACGAACACATACTAGCATTTGCTCGCACTCATGGTGGGCATGCTCTCCTCGCACCTCTCCTGGTGGTACCGAACTTACATAAAACGCTCGCTGTGGAACGAAAGGAAGATCGGAAAAATCCATAAAGAAAAGGTTCCCCCGTTCTTGGGATATCCATTTTCCACAATTTATCTCACTCGACATATTCGTACTCCCGATAAGTATTTAAAAACTCTTCTACTTGTTCAATTTCGCCGGCGTTCATAAAGGGATGACAAGGCAATGAAATACACTTATCATTCACTCGATAAGATACTTTATTGAATTTTCCAGCAAGAGCGGCGACTTCGGACACATGATGCTTATAGTGAATTATAAAGGGGATGTTGGACTCTTTCAGAGCATCCACAATGGTATCTCTCTTGTTAAATAAAACCACAAACTGGTGGAAGACACACCCTTCACGAACATCATAACTCCGCACAATCTTCCTATATCTTTCGCATATTTCACGGCGCTTTTGATTGAGTAAAGTAAATCCGTCCAACTTGCTTCTCACTATTGCCGCCTGCATTTCATCCATTCGGCTGTTGATGCCAACCCGATGAATGTCTGCGCCTGACTGCCCATAAAATCTCAGTTGTTTAAATATTTCGGGGTCTTCATTTGTACAAATCATCCCGCCGTCACCCATTGCGGCCAGTGGTTTAGTGGGATAGAAACTAAAGACCGAATAATCTCCACTGGCGCCTGAACCTGAACCTGTGGACTGCGCGCAGTCTTCTATAAGCAAATGATTGTGGGACTTACAATATTCCATTATTGGTCCCATATCACAGTTGTTTCCGAACAGGTGAACCACTATCACGATACCATTCTTAGCATCCGGCATTTTAGATGGATCAATGGTCAAACTTCGATCTACATCTACATAATAAATGTTGTCGGTTATATTGCGACTCGCCACTGCCGTGGGATAGGCTCCAAAATTCGGTAGAATAATGGGCATTCCTGGTTTCCAAATTGCCTTTAGCGTCAACATAATAGCATCAGTGCAATTCTTCACCCCCACGGCATGCTTGGTTCCTATAAAATTAGCGAAATCTTCCTCCAACGTTGCCAACTGGGGCCTAACAAATAATGTCCCGAGGACATTACTTGAGAAACTTTCTCGTCGATCCCCCCAAAATAATCATATTCTTTTTTTAAATCTACGAACTTCATAACTTATCTCCCTCATAGCAAAGAAGAATATTTCTTCAATTGATGCATCGATTTATAGATACCAGATCCTTGATATAAGTGGCCACTCCATATTTCCGTAACCCACGAAAAGTCGGTTGATGCAAGGGATCCAAAAACACTTTCAAAATCTATGTTTCCATCACCAATCTCGACTCCCTCGCCGTCTATACCTCTGGCATCGGAAATGTGCATATGCCTCACATACGGCAACACCTCTTTGCTGTATTCTGTCAAACTTATTCCGTCATGATTGCAATGTAATCCAGCGTGACATATATCAAATGTCATACCGAGACCGAAATATTCACAAAACCTAACCATGTCTGACGCTGGCATAAAACCATATTGAAACCATTGTCCGCCAAGATACCATGGACGAGGCGGAAGATTCTCGGGGAGAACTTCAACATCAGATGGGTCAAACTTTAATCTTTTAAAATTATCTATCGCCCTCTCTATCATCATTTCATTTGGATTTTCGTTGGCGACATGATCCAAACTCATGCCACCCAAATGCATGACAATCTTGGGTCTTGCGGATGGGAATTGCCGGGAAATATTAAGAGTTTTGTCAATAGTCTTTTGAAGAACGTATATTGAATTGTCAACAACCTCTTCGTCCTCCGAGCACAAATCAACCAATTCTCTATCTACGATTTCTGGGGCGTGGATGATGAGTTGAGAATTTTCACTTTTGCCTGTGAAATCTACATTCAAGTCTGTTTCCGAGCAATGAAACTCCACCACTGGGGGTTCGACGACTTCATACTCATCATAGTCGTGGAATCGGCACTTTAATCCCCACCTCCTACTAAATCTGGGAATGTTCCAGTCTTTTATTGGAACAATTTCCTCAAAATCCTTCTTAGAAATATATTCCCCTTTTCGGACATTTTTCTTCATCCGTCTCCCAGTGAAATCACTAATCTCGTGTTGAAATATTCCCTTTCCGGGAGAGCGATATATTACATCTCTCAAAGACAAAATATGCCCCGCATTTAAATCTGAAATTGCTATGGCTGACCTGGCGAACGCTTCCTTCGCCAGAGTCTCCGCTTGGTTAATTTTTTTGGTGGTACCCATCGCCAGTTCCAAACTCCTTATGTTGTCCACCATCTCTTTAAATTCGGATGGATACATCGATGCTTTGTGGTCAGGCCCTTGGGCGCGCCTATCAAACGTTATATGCTTCTCTATTATAGTCGCACCCTTAGCGACGGCAGCGACCGGAATAAAGGTACCTCTTTCGTGCCCGGAATATCCAACCGAACCATGTATATCCTTGAGGATATCTAAAAATCCCAAATTAATAGATTCGTATGGAGTTGGATAAGTTGAATTCGCCAAAAGTAGAGTATAATCGAACCCAAGGCTGTCATAGTGCCTGACGCATCTCCTAATATCATCTTCGCTCCACATTCCCGTAGAAATAATAATTGGCAAACTAAATGATGCACACTTTTCTACTAATTCATAATTCGTCATATCAGCAGAAGATATCTTAAATGCCGAGATTCCCAACTCATTCGCGAATTCGGCAGACTTCTCGTCAAACGGGGTAATAATCAAATCTAAACCCAAACTATCACATTTCTTCTTTATCTTTCTGTATTCTTGCTTGGTAAGTTCAAATTCTTTCAACAAAGGAATTAAATAATCGAAATTCCATTCAGCAGAATTTGGGTTATCAAGAATTTTCTTTGCGTATATTTCTTCAAGATTTCTTTTTTGAAATTTCACAGCGTCCACCCCCGCCGCCGCAGATGATTCAATCAGATCAATCGCAGTATCTAAAGACCCGTTGTGATTGATGCCTATTTCGCTTACTATATACGTCTTAGGCATCTCGACTTCTCCGGAGAATGTCTATATCATTTTCGACCATTCTCCTAACCATGTCCTCGAAAGATGTCTTGGGTACCCATCCTAAAATTCTCTTAATTTTTGATGGGTCACCGCATAAAGCATGTGTGTCATCGGGTCTAATTAAACTTTCATCATAATCCACATACTTTTCCCACCCCTTTATGCCTATTGCTGAAAACGCAGTAGAAACAAATTCCTCGATTGATCGAGTCTGTCCGCTAGAAATGACGAAATCTCCATTTTTTCCAGAGAAGAAAGTTTCCCTATCCTGCTGAAGAATGCCCCAAATCGCTTCAATATAATCTTTAGAATATCCCCAATCTCTCTTCACCTTGATGTTTCCAAGAGAAAATGAATTTGATAATCCCAAATATATCTTCGCAACCTCCAAAGTAATTTTACGACTAACAAAATTCTTTTTTCTTCTCTCCGACTCATGATTGAATAATATTCCACAACAACAAAAAATGCCGTATGCATCTCTATAGTTTTTAGTAATCCAGTGGGCGTATAGTTTAGAAGAAGCATAAGGATTCTTTGGCCAAAATGGCGTAATCTCATCATGAAATTTTTTATTTTGTTTATCGCCAAACATCTCAGAAGAACTTGCTTGAAAAAATTTAATTTCCTTATTTAATTCCCTAATTGACTCAAGTAGATTTATAACACCACCAGAATTTATTTCGTGAGTAGCGATAGGATCCTTCCACGAATCAGCAACCGAAGACTGAGATGCAAAATTATATATCTCATCCGGCGAGATTTCAGAAATAACATTTCTTACCGCCTTCCTGTCTCGAATATCTATAACATAAGAAGTTACATCGCTGCCTAAATGGGATGATGCATCGCTATCCAATATTGGAGTCCTAGATATGCCGTATACTTTGCAGTCTTTAGGCAAAAGGAAGTCCGCCATATGACTGCCATCCATGCCCGTAATCCCAGTGATTAAAACTTTGCTTGCCATAACATTACCATCGCTGCGTAAGAAGAATTGATTCTGCGTACTCTATATCTCTTATGTCATTAATGTCAACTGATCTTTCGTGGGGAATAAGAACTCCCTTAACATTCCCCTTGAAAAAATTCTTGTTCTCTAAGATTCTATCCCATCTTCCAATGTAAAACGCACCAGACGGCCGATAGTATTTCTTAATAAACTTACTGTTAGTCATGCCACATTCTAAATTGTCAAATACAGGAAGAACCCAATCGTCTTTCATGGCGCACGCCAGCTGGATAGTTTCCGAATACTCTGTCATGGAAACCACCGAATCGCACTCACCCGTCAGGGTTTCTATCCCCTTACAGATGTCATCAGACGAAACCAAAGGGCATGTGGGAAGAAAATACGAAAATATATCCTCCCCTGGAGAGGAAGAAGTTTGCTTTTTCATAAAGTCTATCATCGCATCTAAAACGGTCGCCTCCACCGTTGCGTGATGAGGTTCTCGGTAATGTCTCTCAACGCCCAGATCAGATACAGATTCAAATATTTTATCACCATCAGTAGAGATTATCACTCTATCAAAAATTTTTGTCTCAATTATCGCCTCCACGATCCAACGTATTAGCGGCTTCCCACTTAAGGGATAAATATTTTTATTTTTCAGCCTAGTTGAACCAAGGCGGGCCGGTACTACTGCCATCTTCATATTGTAAATTCTCCATCTATCGATAGTATTTTGACTTTTGTATTTCTCTCAGAACTTCAACTAATTTTGCGTGATCATCGCTCGATACTTCTACGAGAGGAGGTCGCTCTATCCGACTCATTATACCTAACTCCTCCATCGCTGATTTTAGCGCAGGATGCCATCCTGCATCCATTCCAGCGGATAAAAACGGCCGCTCGATCTCATTGATGATCCCCCATGCCGTTATCATATCATCTTCCAAGCACGCTATATAAAAATCCAAACTCACTCTTGGGGCGAAGCTTCCAATGCCAACAAGGTATGCGTGGCAACCCATTTTATTGAAATGAACAAATTGTCTCTTTCCGCGACCTGAAATGATGACATTTAATCTGTCTCCGACAGTCTCAATGACCTTCTCAGAAAAAACGGGCAACTTGCTATCTTCCTTGATGGCGACTACATTATCTATGTCAGCAATTCTGTCTAGCAAATCTAGCGAATAAAGGTTTGCGGTGCCGCCCTTTGCGGAAGGTAAAGTTTGTTCATGTAACACAATTCCAATATTAGTTCTTTCAGCAACAGTGTTAAAGTGATTATAGACCTGATCATCGCTATAATGTCTTTCCATAAAAATTAAACTAATAAGATCTGCGCCACAAGATTCTGCATGACTTGCAAAATCTACACTGACGTTAGTAGAGTTCATAAGAGGGTCTGCGGCAATCACTATACACCGCTCCTCCTTACTTTTAATATGCCTAGTAATTACCTCATTCAATCGCTTCATTTCATCCCAAGACAATAAACTAAATCTGCTATTGTAGGTCATAATATAAAAATTCCTTACACCACTGTCGTACAAAAAGTCAACATACGAGCAGGCGCTCTCATAATCAACGTCATATAGGGGCGCACCATAAAATGGCGTAATTATTGGAAAAATCGGACCCTTAAGATTTTTCCTTATCTCATCATGATTCATTTATATCTCCTATCCTATCAATATAACAATAAAAAATCTCTATGTCAACAAAAATATTCACTATTTAACCACTATTCTACCATCATCTAACATCTTTTTCAAAAGAATCTGCTCACTGTTCCTGTCGTGGCACTTGCTAGGGGGTGGTGGCGCCTCATAATAATGGCCGCGATATCGGTTTTCTAAATCAAACCCATATAGGCAAGGTACAAGTCCCGATGCAACACATACACATACAAATCCAACTCCAACAGTAAAATTTTTACCATGATAGTCAAAAGATTTTTTCAAATGTACCATCTTCTCATATTTAAATCGGTAAAGTTCACAACTGGAGTGTGCCCTTTCGTGTCTGCGGTTCCATGGCCCCAAATCAGGGCCAAAATAGCATACTCTCGTATCTCTCAGATTCCTTATAAAATCTGGTGGCTGATTTGGCCAATCGGAGGAATCAAGTTTTACTCCCTCAAAAACATGATTATTCGTCACCCTCATAGTGGACTTGCTCCCAACATCCTCCTCATATCCTATCGTGGGTGCACGATTAAATCTCACCACCTCGGAAAAAGAATCTATCTCTTTCCCGAAATCAGTTCCAATCAACAAATCGCTCGAACCCACAATAGCAATACTAGGGCTGAGTTTAAGTCCATGAGAAATAAATTTAATTTCTACCATTTCCACAGATCACGCTCTTTTCTTAAGAAGAAAGCTTTTCTCTATGTCTTCTGTTCCAGCGTGGGAGCGAATCACATAATCCTCTAAAATCTGAAATTCATTCTCCTGGAGGATTTGTTTGAATTCTTTTTCTTCTAAAACAGTACGATAAGTCCACCCACCGTAAGATTGGGATTTTACAATCTTCGTCGGAGAATTACTACTAATCGTCTGCCGGTGCAAAATAACATATTTCTTACTATTTTCCAAAATTCTTCGAAGGATAGATACTGGATATTCGATCACATCTATAAAGGCGTTCATCAACACTATATCATATTCTCCGATAAACTCATAATTACTCTCATAAGCGTCGAATTCCCTATAGCGAGCGAGCGGATTCACCTGCTGGGAAACGCTGCTCAGAATATGGGGCATATCTGCTCCCACATAAAACAAAGTACCACACACACGCGAGACATCGCCTGCGCCGCAGCCAACATCAAGTATAGAAAGAGAAGAGATAGAAGCAGTTCTCAGCATACTCTCCAAAGCAGAAAAATGATCGCTCTTTTCTAAGACTGGCCAGAGGACGCCGGTTGCGCCGCGAATCATTTCAGAAGGCGTCTTGTCTGTATCATACCAGCAAGAATTCTTATCAATATCTTCACTCATATTGTTGCATCTCCTCTTTTATACGCTCTAAAAATTCTTCCATACTATTTTGAATAGGTAGTGGATGATTACTCATAAATTTCTTCGTATATGATTCTCCCCGAAACTGAGGCTTGAACTCGTGAACGCCAAGATATATTTTTTCAATAAACGATCTAGATTCTTCATCGCTGGTGATCCAAGGTAGATAAACGCGATGAAAATAATCATCTAAGCACTTTGACATACTCACCTTTGCTTTGTAGTAATCAATCTTTTTACGAACTTGCTCCGGAAAAACATATGAGTAATGATACATCTGTGCACCACAACGATTAAAGAGTGTATCACCATCTAAGTGGCGGCGCGGGACATCATTCATCTTATAATCAACGGTTGGCGGTCGATGAGTAACCCACCTAACTCCAGGATATATACGAAAGATACGGTGGAAATTACCCACCTTTTGCTCGAATCCTCCTATATAGTGATCGAATCCGCCATAGAAAGAACAACTCCGCACATCAACAGAAGTATATTTCTCTTCTTCCAAGATACTCATTATATTCTCTATATCTTCTGATTTATAAACTTCATCAGAATCTAAATTCCACAAATATTGTATGTCATCATTGAGGTGTTCCATGTAGGCATTACATTGCTCATCCTTTTCAGCATACTGTCCATGGACTATAGTAATTTTATTCTCTGGATCTGGAAATGTATCTAAAATTGCGTTGGTGTTATCTGTGGATGTGGTTCTTCCTTGATTCTGCCAATACTGCACCGGTCCTTCAGCAATTAAAATCTGAGATGCGTAAGGATACACAGATTCTAAAGATTGACGTAAAACATAGTCACCCTCAAACACAATCATGCCAAAAGCTATTTTCATATTATACCATTTCTTTCATTTTTTTGGAAACATCAAAGTATTCTCCATAAGCATCGTCTACCAAATCTACTCCGGTAGTTTTGGATGAAATACCATGGCGTGGTGCTATCTTGTAAGTATTGTCTTTATAATCGGGAACAAAATTAGAAAAATGGGAATAAATCAATTCCTGCTTTTTTCCCTCCCATACTAATGAGTCTTCTTCATAGCGATGATATGCTAAATTCCATGGGGCGATATGCCCCACATCCTTATCAATAATACAAACATTATCTTCACCAAAAAGAACTGGGAATAACTCCAGATATTTTTGATCCCCACACATACCGTGGGTGGAGTAAAATTCATTATCCGGATTTAGAAGGCAACCGCGCCACCAATCTAAGCATTGATTACCTTTTAAATCATTTCTAAAAAATACGATTCCTACATTAAACTCTCCGACTGCTCCGTTATATGGAATTCGATGCCTCACAATACCAATGCTCTTCGCGCCTATCTCCGCATACACTTTGTCCAGCGAATTAAAGAAATAAATATCTGCATCAATATATAGAATGTCTTCGAGTCCTTCCGAATTCACTAAATGCCACGTAAAATAGGGAGTCAACATCCAGTAAGATTGGATTTGTACCGCATTGCGGCCCGTTCGATGCGCTACATTTAGCGCTTCATAAGAGGGGGGTAGTGACATGGCGCGCTGTAGATCGGGTCGTGTCTCCTTAAGTTTTTCTAAACTGACGGGCACTATCTCTTCTATAGAGAGCGAAACTAACTTATTATAAGTTTCTTCATCTCCACACAGATAATATAGAACAAAAGGAGCAGAGTGCCTCTTAAGAGAGTCGTGAAGTGCCAAACCATAATGTAGGTAGTGTATATCAGAGTGAGTGCAATATCTTCTCAATCTACTGGGACTCCACATATATCTTCTGATATTTTTTGTATATCGACAATTCTTCCTCTTGTTTCCATGAAGTATTTTCCACATTAGTGGAAATTCCTTTTGGATTAAAATAATACAGTCCATAAGCACCATCGATCTTTCTAAACTTAGAACCGCCGAAGGCGCACCTCAAGAAAAATTCCCAATCGCCAGCAGACTTATATTTTGCATCAAAGAATCCATGCTTGGTATGCATATCTCGTCTCCACATAGGATTATTGTGTGGTTGATTGCCTCGCAACATTGCTTCTTTAGAAAACTGTTCAAAATTATATTTCTTTCCTTCCGAAGAATTCTTCTCAAATGTTTCGTTTGGTTGATCGGTAATAAAAGAATCGGCGTAGACCAAATCGACATCTGAATTCAATACCAAAGATTTGGCGTGCTTTTCTAAAGAATCGGGCGACTTTCTGTCATCCAAATTTGCATTCGTAATAAACTCGCCAGTTGACATCTCAATCGCATAATTCCATGTTCCATAAATTCCTGGGTCTTCATCAAGTTCATAATATTTAATATTTTCTGGAAACCTCCAGATCCATTTATCGATTATCTCTTTTTCATTGCCAGGAGAGTTTGCATTGACTATCACTAACTCGCATTTATCTTTAAAAATTGTTTGTCTCGTGATATCCTTAAAAAATTGTTCTATATGATCATCGCCGTCATAAACGGAAGTAATTATTGAAATCTTTGGAATCTCGTCAATGTCGAAATCTATAATATCCTCTCCTAGAACAATGTTAGCAATCTTTCTGTAAATATCCGCCTCAACAAAATTCTTCTTTATATGCTTCGCTAATTTCTTCGCTTCCGACTTCTTTGGCCCATAGTTCTTATACACTTCACGAAGGGATGATTTGAAAGATGATTCTTTCGGGAAACACCATTGGCTGTCCGCCATCAGAACACCGTCCCAGACAGCCTCAGACTGCACAGGAGCGATATTATAGTCAACCTTAGTAAAGTGTGCCTTATCCTTCTCTTTTCCCTTCTTATCCTTCTTGGGGGCGTATAAGAAATCAACATGTCCGCTCCAATTTGGAGCGACAACAGGAAGTTCATTATGAACCGCCTCAAAAAGTGGCAGACCAAACCCTTCCCCATGGGTAGTTGAAACAATCGCCTTAATCTTTGGGTTCGTATAAAGGGCGAACATCTCTTCTTCTAACAAATTCCCATGTAACAAATGTACTTTACATTTTCTATCCTTAAAATCTTTTAAGACATTTTCTATCTTCACCCTACAAGCATCTCTATCAACAATATTGTTTTTCTTAATGTTCGCTTTTACAATTAATCCAACTTCCTCGTCTTTAAATTCTTCAACAAACCACCGAATCGTGTTATCCAAGTTCTTTCTTGGTCCCCATTGCGCAACCGTAAGAAAGTTAAAATCAGTATCAAGAGGCAAATCTAATTTAGAAGGTTTTGTATCTTTTACAGGATAATGTACAACACTAACGGGAACAGTGTTTCTAAATTCTGTTTCTTCTCCTGTTTGCTGGTTTTTCAGTTTGTAGTGGGTATTATCAAATCCATATTTTGCATGCGCCGAAGGTACAATAATTTTATCCATCAATAAACTTTTCTCAATCCACTGCGGCGCTATTTTAGTTGTTTCTATTCCTGCGGTAACTCCAATATTAACTGGTGCAATCTTTGACCACTCGTTTGGAATCGTCACCTGAATAGATATATCTAGTTGTCCTTTGTTCTGCTTAAACTGGTTTGTCTTTCCGAGAAGATGCTCTATCCACGCTCTTTCCTTATTATCTGCTATCGTATATCCAGTTTGCCCCCAGGATATATTTTCAAAAAAGATGTCAAAATATTCCTCGTGGGATCGGAGAGAGCGAAGAATCAATCTCGCATGTTCTCCATACCCGCTTGAAGATAAAGCTGGCCCTTTTACCAAAACTTTCTTTTTCATAAACTAATCATCTCCCATCTGTTATACCCTTTCCTGTTTTGCCAAGATCCGCATCTTTCATGAATATCTGTAAGCAACTCATCCCACCTGTCTAAAGTGCTGTGAAAGTTATAATTCTTTTCTATATGCTCTCGACCTTTTCGGCCCATTTCGGCGCGCTCTTCTGGCGGCGAGTGATATATCTTTCGCAAAGCATCCAAAAAATCTTCTCTATTAATTCTGTCTTCGTAAATGAAAGGAACTCCCTGCGATCCTATAATTGCTTTTGACGCTGGTTCTATCCCTACCCCAAACCAGTTCTCTCCATCAGTAACTTGCTCTTGCAAACCACCGGTCATTGTAACAATAATTGGAGTTTCAGCAGATAGTGACTCAAAGGTAGAAAGGCCGAATCCTTCAGCATCTGAAATGCCACACGTTACATCCGCGGCATTGTAAAATAAATTTAATTCTTGTGGCGGCGTTTTCTTGAGAGAAAACATCACTTCTCCATTCGTCAATCCCAATTCCCTAATGATCGCTTCCAGATCTTGACCGTGCACATCCTTTGGGTCAGTGTGCATAAGAAGTCTCGCTTTATCATGACCGACTTCATCCAAGAAATCCTTAAACCAAAAAACCAAACTACCAGACATCTTTCGGCGTGCATTTCTGCTATTCCAAAAAATTAAAAATCTATCATCAAATCCTGCTTGCTTTTTGAAATTCTCTACAACATCCCCAGGTACCTTTTTGAATATTTCTGGATCTACGACGTGAGGAATACGATGGCATTCTACATCTGGCGCAACAGTTCTTACAATATCATCCGTAACCTTGGAAATTGTACAAACAACATCTGTGCTTTCATAAAGCGGTTTGTTGAATCGTGGATATGGTTTGTTATCCCAAACATGATAATAAATCATCGGAATATGCGCTCGGATTTCATCTTCAATATCCCAGAGCCACCCAAAGAATCTAGGATCTGTCATAAACCAAAGCATATCTGGTCTATGATTTCTGATCATCGCCCGCACCAAATCTTGGTTGCCGTAACCATCCACCGGAAAGATGATCCAATCATCTTCAAATTCCTTAGTTTTTTGAGGTTGATATTTTTCGTGCTTTACTGCTCCACCCAACGAGATGACAGAATATTTGCCCGTGTTAAGAAGTTTTTCTAAAACATGCTTTGTCTGAGTGCCTACCCCCGAAGGGGAAAGTGGATGATCACTTATTGTTAATATCTTTATTTTTTTATTTGGCACCTTCACCCCTCACATAACGTCTTCCATAAATCACATTTATGACACGAAGTTTTTTTCTTTATATGGTTGCCTCGATCAATATTATAAATCGCTGTTTCTAGCAATCTTAAGGCGTTGCTTGTTTTCTTCTCACCGCTTGAAATTCTAATCGCCTCAATATTGTCTTTTTTGGCAGTTCTCTTAAGTAATATAAAACAAGTTTCAATTTTCTTTAAGTCAAAACCATATTTTTTTGCAAAAAAGTTTTTATAAAAAGTTAGTTGATATGTCGTCATAGGATCTGACTTCTTCTTCCACGGCCATCCCCACGAACAGGTCTTCCAATCAATAATATGAATCTTTCCATCCTTGGTGCGAATTACTAGATCAATATACCCTTTGTATTTGATATCTCCATATTTTTCTGCATCGATTTCCTCATTGAGTTCTTCTTCAATCGAAATCACCTCATAGTTTCCAAACCTATTTTTCATAAAGTCAAGAACACCGCCAAGAAGGATGTCTGCTTGCACCACCATATCCTTAATATCCTTTGACTCAGGATCTAAGTTCAGTCTTTCTATGTCGGCATCGAATGACTGAGTGAACTGCTCCTTCGATTCTTCAATTGCATACTCTCTATCTTGATTGTTCCTTTCGGATATCAGAGATTCCAAAGCGGTGTGCACAGCTGTCCCAAAGGCAGTGTGCATATTACCATTAAACTTATATACTTTATCTATCCTCGTTAGTTTGTAATAGCGTGGGCAAAATTCCCAGTCTTTAACACCACTAAACGATAGATATTCAATTATATGCAGAGAATCTTTATTCTTTTGTAGAATCTTCACTCTTCACTTGCTTTCTCTTACGCGGAATCTTCCGCACATTACGCGAAACCCTTGTCACCTCATCGTGACCAACAAAGTCATTCGACTCAGATTTAGGTTTCTCAAACTGTCTCACCACTTCGCTTTGAGGAGGTGGATTAGGCGCATCCTTAGACGCAAAAATAAACGTGCCACTTGTCTGCGGATTGTCTCCCATATTTGACACCGTAGTTTCCTTTAGGCACGAACCAACTTCAACGCCCGACGCGCTAAGATGTCTCATTACATCTCTCCTGGTTACAGATTGCTTATTTCTATTTCTCAATCCTTTTGGGGGTGATAATACCGTCACTTCTACTTCCACCGTTTCTTTGTTTTTCTTAATTTTAAATGTCGCCATAAGCTTCCTCCGATTCTCTTATTAACTCTTGTATCTTATTATATACTACTGGAGATATTTTTTTAGCATACCTTGTGCCGCCCAAAAAATATTCCTCAAATACATTGGCAAAATATTCCCTCAAAGAGGTTACTCCGTAAGGAGAAGCAAAAATGCCAGATCCCAATGTGGCCAGCGTTGGATATCCTATCTCTTTATAAAAATAATCATCTAACTCCTTAGAATAATTAGAATTCATATATAATTTCCTTGAAGGCATATTATATCCTAATCTGCTTAAGTTGTCAAGCAGTTTTATTCTTTTTTTCATGAATTCATCTTTAACATTCCCATCCCCGTAGATATCAAGAGAAAATTTCTCTTCTACCGAATGAGCGATCTCGTGCACCATATTGTGAATCAAATCTTCTTGATTGTTGATAAAGGACGGAACAATATAAATCGCCCCATCCTGATATACCGAATCAACATCCCTCTTTCTTAAAGAATCAAACTCTCCAACATAAACAGAATCGACATTGGATAAAAATACACTTGGTATTTTTGAAGAAATCGCTGCCAGAACCGATTCAATATCAATTTCATCTGGCAACTCTCTTTTGTTATAGACATCGATCCTTCCTTCCCATATAAGATGCAAAGACCTCATCTTCTCGTTCGATTCTTTAATGTATTTCATGCACTTTGTTCCGCTTCCTCTGTTAGCGCTGCGTTTTCTTTTTCAATATTTTCGATATCGAACATCGCTTGCTGATATCCTCTTACCCAATTTTCCTTCGCCACAACCAACAAGAAGTCTGGAAACTCTGATGCCATCGCTTGGACAATCATCTCTACAGTTACCTCGCCATTTTCTGGCTGTATAACCGAACCAACATAATCTACCAGCATTTGCTTAAGCGGACCTTCATCTGGACTAACCACCTGTGAAGATTCATCTTGGATTGCTGTCACCTTCTTCTCTTCTTTCTCTTTTGATACTTTTTTTGCTTTTTTTGCTTTCTTTTCTTTAGACATAATATACTCCTTTTTTTATTTTTTGCAAACTGTTTCTAATATTCGCCAGCATACAAGATATGGATCACAATTCGCCGCTGGGCGGCGATCTTCAAGATATCCCTTTTCATATTTCGATACCTGCCACGGAATCCTGACAGAACATCCTCTATCTGAGACTCCCGCTCTAAAACTCGTTATAGGGCATGTCTCGTGTAATCCAGTCAACCTCTTGTGATTTCCATCACCATAAACGTCAATATGCAAATCGTGCGTTAGTTCCATCTTCTCAATTGCCGCGTATATGGCGGACAATCCGCCATTTTCTCTCATTTCCTTTGTTGAAAAATTTGTATGGCATCCGGCGCCATTCCAATCTCCAGGAACTGGTTTCGGATCTAAACTAACTGTTACGCCATGTTTAGCACAAATTTTCTCCATCAACCATCTAGCAACCCATAAATCATCTGACGCTTTAAGCGGATCCGCCTCTCCAACTTGATATTCCCATTGACCCAGCATAACCTCTGAATTAATCCCGCTCATAGACAGTCCTGCGTCTATGCATGCATCTAAATGCTCTCTTGCAATGTATTCTCCGGCGTTTCTGCCACAGTAATAATCGCCTTGGGGATCTGGCGGTCTTGAAGTTGGCCAACCTAAAGGTCTCGTATTCTTATACAAAGTGTATTCCTGCTCCATTCCAAACCATGGTTCATCTCGGTTCCCCAACATAATATTTTTAAGATTAAACCGGGTATTTGTTTCGTGCGGAGATCCGTCTGTGTTCTCAACCTCACATAAGACCAAAACACAATTATCTTCCAGTGGATTATTGTAAACCCTAGTTGGATTCAAAACACAATCAGAATTCTCTCCTGGTGCTTGATTTGTTGAAGATCCGTCAAACCCCCACACCGGGACTTCTCCCAAAAAAACTACCTCATCTTTAACCACCTTTGTTTTGCTTCTCAGCGACGGGGATGGCTCCGTTCCGTCAATCCATATATATTCAACTTTTTGCATTTTTCCTCCTACAAAATTTCTGCTGCTAATGTTGCTACCTGCGATCTCTCGCCTCTCAGTAATGTAACGTGACCAGATAATTCAGAACTTTTAAATTTCTCTACAGCATATGTTAGACCATTAGAGGTCTCGTTTATGTATGCATTATCAATCTGCTCTATATCTCCAGTCAAAACGATTTTTGTCCCTTCTCCTACTCTTGTTATTATAGTCTTTAATTCGTGCGATGTCAAGTTCTGCGATTCATCTATTATGATATATGATTTAGAAATAGATCGTCCCCGAATATAAGTTAACGCTTCAACTTGTATTTTGCCATTTTGCCGATACATATCTAAATTTTCTTTATCATTGCCCATTAAAAATTCTAAATTATCTTGTATGGGCGCCAACCAGGGGGCCATCTTTTCCTCAATCGATCCTGGCAGAAATCCAATATCTCGCCCCATTGGTTGAACTGGTCTGGAAATTACTATCCTGTCATAGATTGGCGATTTGCCTATTACTTGCTCCAATCCCGCCGCAACAGCTAGGAGCGTTTTGCCGCAACCTGCTTTGCCCACCAAAGTAACAATAGGAATGTCTGGATTCAACAACAAATCTAAAGCGTAGTTTTGTTCTTTATTTTTTGGTTTCACACCCCATACGCCACGGGAATTGCCATTACTCTTATAATCTTTGATTGTCTTAATCGGCATCCCACTTCTCTCAAACCTTGCTAACGCTGTTGTCTTTTCGTTTGAATTGGAAATCAGCATTAAAAATTCATTAGCATATACGCCATTTGATTGTTCCGCCTGTAAAGTAACTTCCTTTCCGCTGTAAAAAGAATCAATATCTTGTTGATCAACTAACATTTCCCTAAATCCAGTAAAAAGTTCAGAAGTATCTTTTACGACTTTATCTGGATTATAATCTTGAGTCGAGATTCCGAGCGAATCTCCAATTACTCTTAAATTAATATCTCTAGAGACGAGCACAGTTTTCCTGGCTGGCATTTCTTTCGAAACTTTAAGTGCCGTACCAATGATGATGTGATCTGGAATACTCGGATCTAAATCTGGGGGGAGACTGTCTATCTCATTAATGCTTCTCGCCTTCAAGATTCCTTTTCCTTTCCCTATCCTCACTCCTTTTGTGAGGTCTCCGCGATTCCGAAGAGAATCAAAAAATCTTATTATCTTTCTAGCGTTGCCGCCAACTATATTCTGCCTTTGCTTGTGTTTGTCGATTTCCTCAAGCACCTTGAGAGGAACAACAATATCGTTTCTTCCATAGTGAAAAATAGAATTGGCATCGTGCAAATATACGCTCGTATCTAATACATAAGTGGTTTTCGCCATATATTCCTTACTAATCTCATAAATAAATAGTTATTTTTTGCTTTTTGCGCGTTGGTGACCATAGATACTTTATGACCAACAGAAACATACTTTTCCCGAACTTCCTCATTATATTCATTACAATACTTGTATTTCTCGCAAGTTGCACCTCTCAAAAATCCATCACCAAGGGATGTAATAGTGAAGATTTTCCCTTGGATAAGATCTACAATTCTACAATTTTTATTGAGGGTAGTGTTCATAATAAAGAAACAAAGAATAACTTTTTATTCTATACTGGAAGTGGTGGCATTGTTTGGCAGGGAGAAGATAGCACCATTATCCTAACTGCGGCGCATGTATGCAATATCGAAAAAACAATTAACACCATAAAATCAAAAGTAGAAAATCCTAGCGCCATAAAACACGTAATGAAAATATCTGATCGGCAGAACCGAGTATATCCCGCAATATCATATGTGGCGGCCCTTGACTTTGATGCTTGTGTGATACAAATAAGCAAAATTGGAAATGCTAAAGCGCTGCCAATATCCAAAGAGGATCCAAAACTTGGTGAAATTATATACAATGTCGCTTCTCCTATCGGCATCTATTCAGATGCGGGTTCTCCCCTGTTCAAAGGTTACTATAGTGGTGATTTTAAATTCATTAATGTTTCTGACCATAAATTATCGCTATTTTCGTTGCCTGCTGCGCCTGGAAGTTCTGGATCTTTGTTGTTAAATAAAAACATGGAAATTGTTGGGGTAGTTTCATCTGTTTATAGACGCTTTCATCATCTTACTGTTTCGCCAACCATAGGGCAGTTGCGGAATTTGATGTCTGGTGATGCAGAAACTGTGACGAAACATTTTATCAATTTCAATCCTCCCATTGTTGTTGAAGAAAAAGTGTTTTTATGGGGCAAAGAATTACCAGAATGGGATATAGAGATAGAGAGCGATAAAAAACAATGGAAAATAAAGAAATAAAGTGTATCATTATTAGTGAATTGTCTTAAGTCTTTTGTTTTCTTGCTCCAGTCTCTCATTTTCCAAAACCAAATACTCAACTTGCTCCTTGTACGCTAGCGACTCAGAAACATAAGATTCAATTATATTATCATAAATGCTAATGTCGTCTATCATTCCTTTCATGATATCAATCAAAGATGGCGCCATATCCAGCAATCTCTCAACAACAATCCTGTTTTTTTCTGTAATTTTGGGAGATTTCATAATTTCTTTCCTTTAGTGTATCCATCCTTATACCAGCAATCTCCCTTGAGAACGAAAGAAGATTTTTCAACCAATCGCTGCAATGTATCGACACCACCACACTCTTCGCAATCTGACAATATATCATCAGAATAATTTTGAAGTTCTTCTCTGACAAAATCGCATTTTTCACATTTGTATACATAAATGGGCATTCTTCAAAACTGACCTTCCTCTGTCGAATCTTGTAGGGCGAGAGTAGATACTTCTTCACCACCAATAACTTTCGATACCAAATCAAAATATCCGGCCCCTACTTCTCGTTGATGCTTCACGGCGGTATATCCCAAATCAGCATTCTTAAATTCTCGATCTTGCAAATTAGCATATGCTAGCATCCCAGTTTCTCTGTATTCGGCGCCCAACTCAAACATACTATTGTTTAGAGTATGAAAACCTGCTAGCGTTACAAACTGAAACTTGTATCCCATATGACCGAGCTCTTTCTGAAATCTAGCAATATCCGTTTCAGAAAGATTCCCTCTCCAGTTAAAAGAGGGAGAACAATTGTAAGCTAATATTTTATTCGGAAAATCTTTTTTCACTTCTTCTGCAAAAGTCTTTGCTTGTTCTAAGTCTGGAGTTGAAGTCTCGCACCAAATCATATCAGCGTAAGGAGCGTAAGACTTCGCACGAGCAATTGCTGATTCAAGTCCGCTCTTAATATGAAAAAAACCTTCAGCAGTTCTCTCTTTTGAGTCGATAAATTTATGGTCTCTCTCGTCAATATCTGAAGTTATAAGTTTTGCTGCGTCTGCGTCTGTCCTTGCGACCAAGACTGTCGGAACGCCCGATACATCTGATGCTAATCTAGCAGCGACCAACGTCTTAATAAATTGCCCCGTTGGTATCAACACTTTGCCACCCATGTGGCCACATTTCTTCGCCGAAGAAAGTTGATCCTCAAAGTGCACTCCGGCGGCGCCTGCTTCGATCATAGATTTCATCAATTCGAAAGCATTTAGTGGACCGCCAAATCCTGCTTCCGCATCTGCGACAATTGGAGCGAACCATTCCTTGGTATAATTGCCTTCTGATACATCAATTTGATCTGCCCTTTGTAAGGCGTTGTTTATTTTTTTTACAAGAAGGGGGACACTACGAGCGGAGTATAGACTCTGATCGGGATACATGTTTCCATCCAAGTTACCATCCGCTGCAACTTGCCACCCACTACAATAAATTGCTTTTAGACCTGCCTTGACTTGCTGTATTGCTTGGTTGCCCGTTACAGCGCCCAGCGCATTAACATAATTTTCTTCTTTGAGCATTTTACGCAGCTGCTTCGCTCCACGTGTCGCGAGAGTGTGTTCGATTTTTACCGAACCTTTCAATTTCTCTACGTCCTTCTTCGAATATGGTCGCTTTATATCTTCCATTTATATTCTCCTTAAATATATTTATAACATATGGTTGTTAAAAAATCATCTAGTTTTTTTGAGGTGCACAAGTCTCTAAAAATATTTTTAGCTAACTTATCATCTTCATATTTTTCCATCTCTTCTGCAAACACTTTAAAAAAGTATTCTTTTGTTATCCTAAGTCCACTATCTAACACTACTTCATTCTGAATCCACTGCCAGATCTGTGATCGCGAGATTTCTGCTGTCGCAGCGTCTTCCATAAGATTGTTTATTGGCACACACCCATTTCCACTCATCCAGCTTTTTAAATAAACATATCCTATATTGATATTGCCTCTTAAACACTTTTCTGTGCAAGTACCAATTGGAAGACAAGATAAATCAGATGCTGTAATCTTAGCATTAAAATTATTTATCTTTTTATCTATTTGATTTGGATTAGGCATATGTGCATCAAAGACTTCTTTTGCAATTGAAATTAATCCTGGGTGTGCAACCCACGTACCGTCATGCCCATCCAATACTTCGCGCATCTTATCATCTCTAACTTTATTTAGAGCAATCTCATTTGCCTTTTCGTCGTTTTTGATAGGTATCTGCGCTGCCATTCCTCCCATCGCATGGACGCCTCTCTTGTGGCAAGTCTGAACCAACAATTGAGTGTATGACCTCATAAAATGCTGATTCATTGTTATTTGGTCTCTGTCTGGCAAAGGACGATGTGGGTGATTTTTTATAAAACTAAAAATATAATCCCACCTTCCGCAATTAAGTCCCGCCGAATAGTTTCCCAGCGCATGAATAACTTCATCCATTTGGAAAACTAGCGGGAAAGTCTCTACTAACACCGTCGCCTTAAATGTTCCTTGCTGAATATCTAAGTAATCTTCTGTAAAAGAAAAGATATCTCTCCACAACTGCGCTTCAGTCCAATGCTCAAGCTTTGGTAAATAAAAACACGGAATATCTCCACTATCAACCATGTATTTGGCATTATTAAACGCAAACAAACCAAAATCAAATAACGACGCTGGCATTGGTTGAACATCCCAATGCTTTTCGAGAAGATGTAATCCTCTTGGTCGAACAAAAAGAGTAGCAGTCTTATCGTTGAGTTTATATTCTTTACCATTTGGACCTGTATATTCTATATTGCCACGAACTGCATCGTATAAATTAACTTGCCCATCTAAACAGTTTTTTAGGGTTGGAGAATTTGAATCTTCAAAGTCTGCCATAAATACATTAGCGCCCGAATTGAGCGCATTGATAATCATCTTCCTCTCAACAGGTCCGGTTATTTCAACTCTTCTATCTTGAATCTGTTTTGGAGGCGGCGGCAGTATCCAGGTGCTATTCCTAATCTCTTCGGTTGCCGGAATGAAGTCTGATACCGCCTTCTTAAATTTTCTCACCTCTAAAATGCTGTTAATCTTAGAAGTGAACTTTTCTGATATCTTTTCTAAAAATTTTATAGCTGCATCATTTAAAATAATATCTCGTTCGTGGATCATAGTATCCTCTTTCTTAGTAATCTTTTATATCAGTTCTTTTGATATAAACTATAAATTCTTCTTTCCATTCATCTTTTGTTTTCTCTTCATTAATATCTTCTTTTTTTACGCATACAACATCATATTCGAACTTGATTGAATATCTTTTTATAAAATGACAAAATTCTTCGATTTTCACTCGGTGGCGCTCGTACAATAGTTAA
>Ga0114906_1000096_pt1 | contig 55461 bp, 44 predicted proteins | sample MalvirDeepMed_M9_FD_89687 | JGI IMG/M metagenome (GOLD analysis project Ga0114906, IMG submission 89687) | Marine viral communities from the Global Malaspina Expedition - Malaspina viral metaG DeepMed_M9 | ecosystem: Environmental > Aquatic > Marine > Oceanic | place: Mediterranean Sea...
ATAAAGTTTCTTGCTCAAGTATGTGTCCTGCTTTTGCGACTACTATTGCGTCAGCCATATCGAAATATTGCGCTTTAGGATTGCCGTATTTTGTATATTCAATGTGAAACGCGGGTTCGGTCGTCCTTAAGTGTTCCATCACTACTAGTTTTGCTTTTTTACCTCTGGGGATTTTTATACCAGCGTGTTTGCGCGCGGCGGTGGCGCCAACAAACTGTGGTTTAATTTCGAAAATTTCATATATTAACCAAGAGACAATCCCATTAAACTTTTGTAATGTTGCCATTGTTTTAGCAGACGAGCCACCACTATTGAAAAATGTAAACGGCTGTTCAATATAAATGTGTTGGATTGGATAATCTGCCTTCACATCAGCGAACTTTATTCTAGAATAGCTACCACATTGATACATGTCAAAGATGTCTAAAATCTTTTCTTTCATTGCCACAGTTTTGGCAAACATATCTTTTTCTTTTCTTAAATCAATATAATCATAATACACCAGTTCACCCTCTGCCATCACAGCGAAGCCCGTAATACTGGTTGAAACGTCTACACCTAAAATCATAATCTTATTATATCAAATATCTAATCTAATTTTAAACGAATAATCTTGATCTTCTTCTTTTAATACAGGATTGGATAGAGTAGCAACACCTAGAAGATTTTTATTGTCGTCATAAATTCCAATCCTTGAAATGTATACTTGTCTTTTAAACGAAGCGCTATACCCACTATAACTTGAGCTTACGGTGTTGGCAAGCACTCTATTTGGATTTTCTTCATATACTTGCGAACTAGTTGCTTGAAGTTGTGTTTGGCCATATTGCAAATATGTAGGGTTATTAGAATAATTGGCTTCGCCTCTTTTTGCATGAGCAAAAACTGTCACTACTTGTGTGTCGGTCGATCCTTTAAAGGATAAATTAAAAGATATTCTATTAAATTTTGTACCTGTGTTGTCTTGATTTATCTTGTCGTTTGCGCCGGCGCCAAAGTAAATCCACTTAGGATTATCAAGGCCAGCGCCTGGCTGCATGACCAAAGTCTCACCATTAAGATCCCAAGATCCAGTTAATAATATAAACCCTTCGTCATATAAAACAACGCCAGCAACCGAGGAAATGTTGGAACCAGAAACTTCTATTAATTCACCGTTTCTTTTAGTATCCCGCAGCTCTGCCGCCAATGAACCACTATAATACCATTTTAAGGAAACCGTTCCTGGTTTTATCCCACTCCCAAAAAATATCTCTGGAATTGAAATTAAGTTAACTTTCTGTAAGTTTTTATCCCCATAGGACGAACTTACTCTATAATGATCGCTCAAAATGCCATAAAAATCTAATCTATTTTTTAAAGCCCAAAAGTGACGGTGATAAGGTGTACATTTGAAGCTTGAGCCCGGAATAATAATTTCGCCAGGGGTTAAGTCATAACATGTCTGTCTTTCGCCGGCACCTGTTGATCCTGCGCCGGCGGATCCTGTCATCAACTCCCGCGTAATAGATGCAGACATGGGATATTGCCATTCCTTAGGTTTTCCCATACCTCCGCCTCTAAACACTGGCTTGTTGGGGAGAGGATAAACAATCTGATATGCTGAACCTGTGCTTCCTGAGAGTATGTCGCCAACCATAAAAGACGAATATATATCATCTCTCATTGTTTTAAACGTTTGCATGCTAGAATCTTTGATTAGAAAGGGATAAATTCGTCCCGTGTCGAGAACAAACTTGTTGGGCAGCGAACGATCCATGGCGTCAGCAACTTTTGCTGCATATGATCCCTTGGAGCCGATTATTCGATTGGTATCGCCAAACGCACGGTCGATGTTTTTTTCATACAGACTAACATAGCCCGAACCCGTGGTACACAATATGTTATCAGTATTGGCGCCCGACACTTGAGGCATGTTGTTATAATAAACTTTACCATCGTATACCAAGAACTCACAAATAGGGTGAGCCCTCATAGTGTTGGTTATAACATCATTGGGGCCAAACTTTTTTAGAGACATTGTGATTCCTTCTCACATTAAATAGTCATCTATTGGATAAGTTTTTCTATCCATCCCTCGAAAGAGAATCAATAGTCGAGGCGCACTCTTAAAGTTATCTCGTTTGACGGATCCTTGCGCAATGGTTCTGATAGTTTTGCGATGGCCATTAGTTCATTATTGGGACTATAAAGTCCGATTGTGGTGATATATGAAATTGGCGTGTCACTGGCGATTGATTTAACCCTAATCTCGCTAGAACTAATATATGTCGGGTTGGCACTATAGTTGTACTTGTTATGTGGAACTCTGCAGAAATAAATCGTTGAATTAATTTCCGTAGTATTATTAAAGGAAATATTCTGTATTCTATGTCGCAACGCATCGCACGAACCTGAAATAGAGGCACTAGCTAATGATTCAGCTGTGGTATAGGAATATACTGGGGATGAACTACTATTAAAATCTGCCACTCCATCCCAAGATGAGGTACTTAAAATTGCAATCCCCGCCTGATAGAACACAATACCGCGAACAGTGCTACCGGTGGTATACAGAAGACCATAATCGCCACCAATCGTATTGTTGGTGCCCCCTGTTGCAGATGCACTAGCATCTGTAAGTGTTTCGGTACCGGCGTTACCAGCAGCATCGCGAAATGGATCAGACCAAGATCCAGTACCTATGGTCATAGAAAAGCTTCCTTTCTTGATTTGATCCTTTGTGATTAATCGCGAAAAGTTAACGAAGAAAGCGTTACGAATAGAACCCGTAAGATCAAGGTTTAAATCCTTTTCAAACTCTCTAACAGTATTGTTGGAACCTGTATAGCCCAATAACACCTGGGCAAATTCATTATACATGTTAATCTTTTTACTTTCTTGCGTGACACTAGTTGAACCAGAAACTGTCGAGTTAGAACTATACCCCACCGTAAGATCGAAGATGTGATTAGCTGACGAACTTAAATAGGGGTAATCATAAACTGCTTGAAACATACCGTGAGTAAAATTCTTGATATTTTCGTCGCTATAGGTTCCACTGACAATGGTTCCAGTTAGGGGGATAGCTTCATATAGCAATGTTGTTGTTGTAGTTACATCTGTGCTACTATCCAAAGGTTCATAATTAATGACTGCCATTTATATTCTCCAAATTTAACCGCTAATATATTTAATTATTCTTAAGGGAATTTGCACTTGTACTCCGGTTTTAGTACCTTGTGCATAGATGGTGGTATCAATATAGCTATATAATACGCTATCTCCAAACACATCTTGGCTCACACTTCCATACCTAGTATACTCGGTATCTAGATTTGGCTTAACTACAAAGTTGAGTAATGTAAAGCTTCCGCGAGGCCCAGCAATGGCCGAAACACTGGTGGCGGTAGTTGAATACGAACTATTCTGTACAACACCATCATCTCCGGCGTTGACTCTTGCAGAACTATAGTTACTTAACTGTAGATCGGTGGTAACAGGAGGAGCTGTCGCTAAAGTATAATTCAAATAGGCGGCGCCAGATGATCCCAAGCTTGTATTATCAAATGCAGCGCCGGGTGCTGGGCCCAGGACCGATGTAATGAAACGATTATCGTAATAAACATAAAAACTACTGTCCATTAAATTATTAGAAACCAAATATGTCGATTTATTAGCTGCATCGCCAGCAATATTGGTGGTATCCAGGCCGCTTTCCAATAACACCGCGGGTCCAGTCAAACTATCTGATGTTAAAAACTTATCTGAAGATTTCAAGGCCGTTGACGCTAAAAGATTTGTTGTCGTATCGGTGCTTGTGTCTGCCAAGTAAAAAAGACCGGTGGTTGGCGTCGCTGGCTTTTTAACAGTATTGCTAACTGCGCTTTTTTCATTAATTTTTAAGACTGGCAAATAAAGAATGGCTACATTTGTCAATGAAAGTAAACCATAGTTAATGCCGGCATTTGTTTGCGTAAACGCTTCAAAAACGGGTGTTTGTAAAATATCCAAATCTGCATATGCCGATCCAGAAGTGTGATCTTTGTTGTATAGACTATAATCTATCTCATCGTCACCTAAACCAAATTTACTTATTCTAAAAGTTCCGTCGGCCATCTTCTTGCGGCCTTCTTCTGTTAATACTGCGTCTAAGATAATATCGCCCGAGTTATCTAAAAATGCCATTTATGTACCTCTCTTCCGTAAATAGTTTTGGTTTTTATATTTCGCTATTTAATTTATAAGTAATGTTTAAATCAATTTTCTTACCTGTTTTCTTTGAAGTCAGGCGAACCTTGAAAGTTTTACCCCAAATAAGATCATCAGCAGACCCCACAACAACATTGCTTAATTGAGTATAAGCATCATCATCAAAATCTACACCACTTGTATCCAAAGTCAACTGTTGTAGGTTGGGTTGTAGCTGTATTAGTTTTTTAACATTTTTGGAAGGTTTAACGAAAACGTTTTTTTCCAAGTCTGATTCATAAAAAACATCGAACAACGAATAGTTAAAACCACCATCATTAACTAATTGTGCTTCGTATATCTCGGACAAGTGTGCAAGCGATCTCTGTTCATTAAGAATTCTAAACAAATAATAATATTTTTTATTGGTTCTAATTTTTTCATCATAAAAGATATTGGTGAAAGTAAAGGTTTCATGAGGAGCAATCGCGCCGGCTGAGGTTCTAGGAATTATTGTATCCTTTTCTTTTAAATCAAGGGTAGTGATTAAATGGTTTTCAAAATCTGTGTAACCTGTTGGCGCCTCCTCGATTCGGTAAACTTCTACATACCTAGGGCGTGATACTGATTTGTTTGTGATTTTAGAATTCTTTAATAAATCATTCGCATTCATATAATCTTCTAATAATTGAGAATCTGCACTACTAATAGCGGTGGGTACCACTTTCTGTAAGAAGCTCTCATAATACAAACCAAATCCAATTTTTTGTGATGCATCCAAATGTTGGTATGGAAATACATTTGTTGAATTTGAAGGGTAATCCAATATTTTTAAAGTTTTAGTGTAAAGGGGAATTTCAATTAACTCCACACTGGGTTCGTAATTTAAATAAAACTCTGCAACATATGGAGTCGCTGATTGAATTTGTGCGTCGGTAGCTATGTCTCCCGGCAACGCCGTAGCGGGAAATAAAGTATCCATTGTACCCCCAGTATCGGGATTATATAATTCTAAACCATAATCGTCGCTATCGTCTAATAAACACAATTGTCTTGACAAGCTCAAATCAGAAAACTTATATTTTGACCCCACAGCCAGAACATAAGCATAAACCGTATATGTATAATTCTCACCATATTTTACTTGCGTATCAATAAAATCTAATTCAGCCACCGCATCAGTATTCATAAACCAATAATTTTGTAATGTCTTTTGAGTTCTTAAATCCCCACTAGCGATGCCCCCAACTTTTTCAATTCTATAGGCTATGGTTTCACTATAGGAAATATTATTACTGAAAAGCAAATCCAAAGGATATTCAGAATTATAGTTTGCTGTATTGTTCAAAAACTCTATTGTATCATTTAATATACTCAAAGATCCTAAGGAGTTTACATATCTATATGAACTACTAGGAGAATTTGCGGCGATTCTATAGATGTTTTTCTCGCCAACAAAATGACAATTATCGGATATGGTTTTGTAATTATTTCGCATATAAACCAACATATCTATATAATCAATCGCTCTATAGTTTGTTTCTTTTGTTTCTGTTACATCTGTGTCCACATCTGTGTCTTCAGAACTAGAAATATATGTACAATTTACTGAAACGGGTTTATCGACAGGAGTTAGTCTTTTGCTAGGTATTTCTCCGCTAAAGCTTTCCTTAAGGGTTTTGAGAAACCGCGAAGAATAATTCGCACTATTAATTGATTTAACAAAACCATCAACCGTCGTAGAAACAGGAAAAGTTATTTTTGTATAAAATGGAAACTTGGTTCTTGTATATTCAGATCCTACTAATTGTTCCTTATACAATTTATTAAAAGCCGTGTTATCAATAATCACATTTTGTAATTTTTTATTTAAATAATCAACCGTGGAAGAAGACAACGTATTGTTCATTAAAGAATAAGAGAGATAATCAGTGGAAAGATATGTATATGATTTATTAAGTTTTTTGCGCAAATCGCCGCTAAGTTGTGTCGAATCTATTCCAACTTGTTCAAGGGCTGTTGAATCGAGTTTAAAGAGAGATGTGGCACCCTCTACCTCTCCATGAAGGGTAATAGAACTTATGATCTCGCTATCATATAAATCGGTGTCCGTCGTTAAGTCTGCGGTCTGCAAGTCGGTTAAAATATAATAATTGGGAATTTTCAATACAGATTGAAAATTGGAAATATAATCTTGATATCTGGGTATGTAATTGTTATACTCATAGGATATTTGTATTTGATTAGATATAGATGCGCCTGAAATTTTTGCTGCGTCTATTTTGGGGTAGGGTTTAGACATCGTTAGATAACAATAATTAAATAATCTCTCTGTGTAGATTGGTGTAACTTTTTCCTCATCTACAACGCCGCCTTTAAATAAAGCTTTCCAATAGGTGTCGCTTGAAACATCTTCTGTTGATGCCACTCGCAACGGAACCTTATAATTAGGAATAATGACATCTTCATTGATCACTTCAATCTGTGAAGTATTGGCGCCTATTTTTTTTATATGCGCGCTAAAAGTTGAACTAATATTTTTAAAAGGCGATTCGCCAAGCTGGCCCACCGCAGAAAAATTTAATTCTTCCCCTTCGGATGAACTCACAATATCCCAATAGCCGCCTATCGCGGTTCTAAAAACATCGGCAGAACCCGATATTAAACTCAAATCAATTATTTTACATTCTTTGCTGCTCATTTAGTAACTCGTTGTTGTGCCGGCTGCGGTAGGTGTTGTGCCGGCTGCGGTAGGTGTTGTAGCCATAGTTCCGCGCGCTGAGCCGGTAACTAAAGCGGAAACATTTTTAGTAGTGAGTATTGGTTCTTTACGTTTTGTAAATGTATATCGGTTGGCTGACCTATTTGATGAAGAAACTGCAGTTAACACCATTTCCTCAAAAGCAGATGTTATTGTTGTAGAAATAGAATCAAAATCTCCCACAAACCTATCTTGAAATGCTGTTTTTTCATTATCAGTATAATTTACCCTGTATATAGATTTCGTCTTGGAGGATACGGTATATGTTGGATCTGTGTCTCCGGTTGTATTTATGGATTCATAAAGATAGTAGTATTCGCCCGAATCGTCATCTTTTGCGACCACCTCTGAATATATTGTCATTGAACCCACGAAATCTCCCGGAGCATCAGAAGTAAACAAAGAATAAGCATCTTTGAAGCCTTGATCGATATTGTAAATAATTGTACTCTCTTCGGTGTCGGTTTCTGCTGTAACAAAACCACGCACGGCTTGAATTTCTGTTTCCCCACCCTCGCCAGTAGTGGTGGTAGTGGTGGTTTCAGCAGTAGTGAATTCGTCAATCGAAGCCCAATTTAATTCAAAACTATCATCAGAAATCAAACCATCATCGTCATGGGCAATGCTTGAACTTCTGCCTGTTACGCCACCAATGATAGATAAATATTGATTTTCAGATGTTGGAGTTGTCATGTTGTAACCTTATTATAATTATCATTTAAAATATTTTAATTTTGTACCAACTTGAATATTAAGTGTGGCTATACTCTGGGCCACTGCGATAATGTCTTGTTGGGTTGAAGTTGAATCAGTTCCGTTTGTTTCTAATTGTATCATTCTCGGTAATTCGCCGTCTAATTCATAAAAAGGATCATCTGAATTAGAAAACATATCGGTTGCTACTATTTGTTCGTTTTTCTTTTGTAATAAATTGGTCGATATGTTTGGATTAGATACCACCTCTTCCTCTATCAAGGTATAATCTAGATAATCTTGTGAATTTAATATTGTACATCCGATGGTTTCTATTAAATTTTGTGAATTTTCCAAAGTTGTTGTACTCCCTTCCATATCAACATTTAGTTGTGAATTATTTAACTGTTCTACGGCCGTCGCCAATGTTAAACTATTACTTTGAGCATTACGATCATATTGCTTCCCATTAACAATTTTTATTGTTTTATTATTTTTAAATAATTTATTTAAATTACCGTTTTTTAAATCTTCTACATTAATAGACATTTTATTTCCTCATTTATGCTGAATAACCGTTAGACACATCGCTTGCTTCAAGCACGCCATCATTTTTGATAGCGCCCCACATATATTGAAGCCATCCCTTGAGGGCCGAATTAAGATCGACGTTTTCGACAGCACCGACGATCGTGGTGAGAGTACCATCAGCCTCATAATAAGTGATGGGATGATCACCTGCAAACATAGCTTCATAATCTGACATTATTGCGGCCCAACCGCCGGATGACCTTTTTAGTGCAGATGTCATCAAATCCGCCATCCAAGAATATAAAGCACTTGCGGCAACCGACGAATTAACATTATTACCGATTGTAGCTTGATATGTTTCAACTTGAGTAACCCAGTCGTTCCACTCAATGGTAATAAACCCGCCAGTGGTTGACCAACCATCCCTATAAGACACATAATACATATCCAAGCTCTCCAAACCAGCAGAACCAGCAGCGTCTTCAGTATCTGCTATTATATAAGTGTTTGTAAACACTAGCATATTATCATCGTCTGTAACATCGGCGTCGAAGCTGGGGATGTCGTCTAGGCTATCAGGATCAGTATCTACAGGCATTTCGCCGGCGATCAGCTCTTCTTCGGGCGCCTGGAAGTCGTCTAGGTTATCAGGAGTAGTATCTATGGGGAGTTCGGCGGCGAGGGCATCGTAGGTGGTTTGGTAGTCGTCTAAGTTATCGGGATCAGTATCTACAGGCATTGCGGCGGCTATTGCCGCGGCGACACGGCCGGTCTTGCCGTAGAGGCTCTCCGGGTCAGTATCTACAGCCATTTCGCCGGCGAGTACCGCAGCCACGTAGCCGCTTTCCGTGCCGGCGCCTTCGTCGAGGGTGCCCGTAGTCCCCGCCAGGACGCCGTTGTCATCAGACTCATCGTCCGCGGACTTGGAGCCGAAGGAATAACCAGGAATAGAATTGACATATAACTCATCATAAAGAGCTAAAAAATTACTCTGAAAGGTTTCTAATACCTCTCTATTACCCGTGTAGGGGCCTATTGTGTCCACAATCTCTTGAACGTTTTCTATAAGTGCATCAATATCGCCATCAAATGTATTCAATATTAATTCTCTATGCATGTTGTAAAGAACTGCCGCTCTATACCACGGAGATGTTTCTAGTATTTCTCCATATAAATTATCCATGGCATCAATAAAAAACGGTTTAAAATCTCCGGTTTCCTTATCATATGCACAATCTTCTTTTGAAGAGTTAACATAAGAATCCAATTCTTCTATAATTTCAGCATAATGTTCAACTAACGCATCCAAGACCTCTATGCTGTTGTCTTCAATTGCGACAGATACTTCATATTCATCATAATAACTTGGTAGCCGGCTCCCAAACTCGTCAATAAATTCAAAACACATCATGTGATAATTTTGTATTTCTTCGCTGCCAAAAGACCAAGGGGACTCTTGGACTGGCAAAAAATTACGCAATACAAGAGAACTATTCGCTGCAGAGCCGGCTGTTGAGGTGGTGGTGCCTGACCAATTAAAATATGAACTTCGTGGATATTTCCCTTTAGTATATAAAGTCGCTGCTAGAGTTGTGGAAGAACTATCGTCCGTATTGTCAACTCTCTTAAGTTTAGCATATTGAACCCTGAATTTACTATACACAGGTTCCAGACCCCATAATTGTGATAATTTGTTTACATTTATATAGGTGCTTAATTCTGATGTTTCTCGATAAGCTTTTTCATAATCAAAGAAAAAATATCCTTTATTGTAGTATACATTGTTGCTATCATCATCCAAATATGTAATAAGAGATATATAAGTGTTATCGTATAGATAATTACTAGACACCCAATCATCAACATAAGATGTGGCAGTAAAGTCGCCGGCCTCAATACTTTGTGAATCAACAATTTTTGGATTTCTGGTGATTCTCCCTTGCAACACCGGGGAAATTTCAACGGCTTGGTTAGCACTATATAATCTTTTTCTAAATCTCAAATATAATTTACCAACAATATCACCATTACTTTTACTAGGAAATAAATCTCGGAGATAATTTAATTGTGTGAGAATTTCAGCAGTGTCTCCATATTCTGACAAAGCATAAGAAATATTATTTAACATATCTTCTAAATCGGAGAGTTCGTCTGAATCTTCCGTTGTCTTTTCGGCGCGTGTTTGGAAATTAGTTACTAAATCTTCAAAATAAGTCTTTATTTGATCATGTGTGATATTATCAATTTTATATAAAAAACCACCCAAAGATCTTAAAGGTACATCGTCATATATTACATCATCAGCATCAAAATATTGCGTATAAAGGCGTCGTATTTTACCGTCAGAATATACTTTTTCATAGGATATATCACTTGTTTTGTTCGTTAGAAGTTTAGTGTTTTCTAATGTTTTTTCAAGATCACTGTCTTGAGAATAATTATAAGTTGAGGTAAATGCAAAAGTGTACCAGAATTGTGGATCGACACCGGTGATAGTCAGGGGATTTATAGGTGTTCCGAAGGTTAAACTATCGGTGGTGTTAAACAAATAATCCACACTGGTTTGGAATTTTATTATTCTTTGACCTTCTTCGGTGTACAGATCCTCAGTTTTTGACCAAACTGTTGATTCATCATTCATGTTTGTAGATATAGATGTTTGTTGAGCCGCGTTAAACGCGGCGATGAGAGCCTGGCTTCGAGCCTCGTAAAGAGCTTTAAATACATTTACCTTCCCACTAACTACTGATTGCCAATCGGATTCAGAATATCCAAAAGATGTAAGTTTTACATCACTGGCACCTCTCCATGCATGCATGCAGTACACATTGATATTGTTGTTTAAATGAGTAATAATAGTATCATCGATGGTATCATCGGGCGATGCAACAAAAAAAAGAGATATATAGGTCGTTACACGATCATCCAGAAGTTCTACTCTATCGATGTAAGGAGCAGGCAAATAAGTACCAAACTTGCTTACAACATCACCTTTAAATGTTAGCTCTGACATATTTCAGGCTCCGTAACAACTCCGTAAATATCAAAGAAAAGATTTTCTTCTTCGGGTTCACACTCAAAATCTAAATCAATATAATAAGATTGTTTGTTAAAAATTTCTGTGCTCTTGCAAGCCAATCTTTGATCCACTTGATGATCCGCCAACACATCGAAATAATATTCTACACTATTTGTAGTTAAATCTTGCTCTGCTGTTTCAATTTGATTCGCTGACAGCATGAGGCCGTCTTTGATTTGTGGAATAACTTTCTTAAAGTATTTTCTTGCTATTCTACTTGTGGCTTCAGTCGGCACTTCAAAGACCTCAAGTTCAAAATTCTCTGTCAGCAAGATAGTGTTAATCTCCTCAAGGTATATCAATGGGTCGTCTGATTCTAAAACAATCTCTTTGTTGTCAGCGAATGGTCCTGTTGAATCCACCAACTCTCTTACCCGCAATGGGTCGATAGTAAGTTGGAGGTCTCGAACTTTTAATACATAATTTGCTGTTATATCGAGTTGTGGCACAGTGGTGTCGTTAGTGGTATCCCTGACGCTTGAGGCGCTAATTGTGCTTTGTAAAGTCACTACTTTCCAAGCTGGTGCGGTTTGTTTATCTCCATCTAAATATGCATCTCCAATAGCAGCATCAAACCTGTAAATGTCTTTTGATGGCTCCAACTTAGTTTCCATGTCATTTAAGTTGAAATAATTTATCTCCGAGCCTCTATTTTGAAGCACAGTAGTTTCCAAATCTTCGAACAAGGTTAAAGTTTCCAAATATTGAGTCTTATCTTTAATTCTTATGTTAATATGGTTTTGTGGCTCGTTTGCTTGGCCGGTGTACCCATTATCATAAATAATATTATCATCAAAAAAAGCATAATATGCTGGTTTAAAACTGCTTACACCTAGCATTTTTCTGCCATAAGTTGTTAATTGTAGATCATAAACTTGTTGTTTTTTGTTTAAAAATTTAACCATTTTATAATGATCCCGTATTAAAGGTGACGGTCAGCGCTGAATTCTGGCTTGAAACAGCTCCCGCATCAGAGGAGACACTCAGCGTTGAATTTTTATACAACACCTGTGCGTCTATTTTAATTAGCTCAACAAAAGATAAGTAATCGTAGGGCCAATTAAAGCCAATATTATATCCTGTCTCTTCGGTTGTGGCTATTTCTTCACCCGTTGATTGTCCCGCTTGGGGTGCAACCAAATCAGAATATTTAATTGTGGATTTTTGCTTCACCTTGAATACCATCCAACGAAGGTTCTCGTTATCCATCAAATTACTTTCGCTTAAAAGTTCAGTATCCACCAATTCATGGGACACAGAAGCAACTTGCCGTGTGATCTTTTTGAAGTTGCGTGGAGCGAGATTTTGCCAAATATAGCTAAGATCATCTTTATCCAACGTATATTCAAATTCAAATATATACATTGCCATTGGAGTGATCTGATCACTACTCAAGAAATCAAATTGAGGAGGAAAAACATATTCTTGCATTTTGTCAACCTGTCTTCGGATAGATGTGCCGGCTGCAGTTAGTGAATCCCCCTCTGCACTCCCAACGGCGCTGCTCAAACAGGCCGCAATTCTTTCTGGAGGAATACTAATAAATTTCTTACGTTGTGTGGGCGCCTCGCCTCCAGCTGTAGTATATTCAATGATGTATGGGACAGCTACGACGGCTTCTTTAATCGTTCGACTTTCGGCAATTTCTCCCAAACGAGCAGTAGCTTGCTGAGGAACAAATTTAATAATGTCTGTGAGTGATTTAGCACTTTTATATAAATTCACCCCATTGGTCGAAGCATCATTATTGTTGTAAGGCGAATTCTTATAAATTACATCATAGTGGTTTTTCAGCCAAGTGGTTGGAATGTCACCAATTTCCAAAAACACACCCTTATCTGGAGTATCAGGAATAACACCAAACTGATGCCACATACCGCGAGGAACAGACGCCGATCCAAAAGTTGGCAACGTTACATTACCGGCTGCATCTGTGATGGGATGAACACCTTCATCATTAAAGTTTAACATTGGAGTTTCAAACTTAGGCTGAATAATCCATTTTTTGCCTGCGGTTTCGTTTTCTGTTAATATTTCATTTCCAAATTTATCTGTTCTTTGTTTCAAAACTCGCTCGATGCCGAAATAATTTACACTAGCACTTAATTGCATTGAATTTGCATTAATGTTCTTACCTTCATAAATCAAATCTCCCGCAGTGGGGAACGAATCGGATCCGCTGAAAGTTGCTATCAGTTGTGTCCCGGAAAGAGATGTAGTTCCTGCCGAAGCAGAAACACCAGGATCTATACGCCACAATACAGTCTGGGTTTCTGTAAGGATTTTTTCTAAATCATATTTAGTATCTCCTTGGGGGCGAAAGATAAAGTCAACCCAAGCCTCTCCGTTGTAGTAAGGAGGAGTATATGCACCATTAAAGCCGCTCAAGCCGTCCAAGGGGTAGGTATCACGAACGATCGACAAAGAAGCCTGTGACCCTGAAGGTCGAGCAGCCATAGGGGGACCAAAAGCTGTGGGTCTGCTATACATTGTAAAACTTTCTTTAAAGCTGGGATTTTGTCGAGGATCTTGCGGGAGAGGATAGGAACCACTTCTGAATTTATCATTAAAATAACTTTTACCTCCGAAAGTGGTATAGGTAGAATTATTGCCGGCTGCGCCAGATTCATGTTGATAGGTTCTCGCACCTTTGGCCGATTTGCGTATCTTCAATCGAGCGAAATAGGTAGAACCGGTAGTAAACTCCAACTCACTTGTCACAACCTGTGATTCCAATTTTGTAAAACCATTATCTTTAAGGAAGAATCCGCCAACTTCTCCGAAAAAGTTTTCAGCCATTCGAGAATAAATACTATCGTTTGAGTTAACAGCAAAGGATGATGTTATGTCTAAAGTTGCAGAGGGGTGTGGTTCTATATCTATAAAATCTAATCCATCTAAGAATCGTTCTGGTGCAAGCAATGCTTCAAAGGGTATCTTATAGTCCCAATATTGACCACCAGCATATCCTTCTTCTGCATCAGCACTAGCAGTATTTGCTGAAGTAATCATCCAATTGTTAGTGGATTCGTAATCTGCAGTACCGAAATATGTTTTTCGTACCTTGGTTTCATCTAAAACAATAGGATAATTTACAGCAATGCCCGATTTTATAGAGTTATATAAGAGACCCGGCGAATAAAGAGTTTGCATTAATGGTCTTAAGTGTCCATCAGAAAATTGTACAATTTGATTACCTTTCTTTGATGAAAAGCTTTTTCCATAAGAACTAGAGAACTGTGTTATTAGATCCAAGGTTCTTTGGGCTGGATAAAAACCTTTATATGGATTAAACCTGATCACTCCACTACAAACCAATTTAATCTGGGCAGCGTTTAATAGACTGTCATTTTTTATCTTCAGGAAAGCGCTCATAAATTCAGAATTAGAATAATCCTTATAAAAATTGCTCTGAGAGCTGCTCAGGGTGGTACCTGGAATTGTGAAAGTTCCAAAATCATTTCTATTGAATAATCCATATTTCTCATACTTTTCAACATGTTCGCTAATTCTAAATTCTGGAATAACGGAGTAGTCCTTCGCCATTAGTTTCAATTCTTGCTTGAAGTCGGCATATTCATCAAACCAAGGTTCCGAAGAATGAGATTCAAAAGTGGAAATACTTCCTGATTTAACTACTATTCCTGCCTGCGAATCTGCTTCCCAAACCGCTTCTCCCCCAAACACATCAATCGTGTTCTCAAAGATATCCCGAATTGGTATTGAACCAGTCGCAGGAATGTCTATTCCAGCGGGAGACACTACGGATTGCGGGGAAGAAAGCACATGTTTGCGGGAATACAAGCCACTAGCTGCCAAACTTCTAACCGCGTTTGCGCCGGCGGTTCGGGCCGCGGATCCGCTAACAATGTGGAAATAGTTATTCTGGAGTTCGCCGGAAGATCCATTACCAATAAGTTGTGTATATTCTCCACTCGCTGTGATTCCAGGAACGCTGGTTCTGGTAAGGAAATTACTTTGGGCATCTAATAGCCAACAACTCTGTGAAACAGTAAGATCAAATGAGTTAGGAAGTGTATTGCCAAGCGTTACCCTCGCATGCGAAGCGTCACGCCAGAACTTATTATCGTACCCGGTTCGTGCGGTGGTCGATGAACTAAACTGATTTCTCACAGCGGGAAAAAGATTTTCGGAATATAAAAGCCAATTTAAATCGACAGTTGAAATAGATCTGTTAATTTCGAGCAATTGACTCAGAGGGGTGGGTTGTGTAATTGCGCTTGGAAATTGTAAATTATTAAGTGTTGTATCAGTAAAATATATTGTTTCGTTATTGTGGGTTGTTTTTATGATAGTTTCTTCGCCGTTACCCATGTTTATACTTAAAACAACAGGTCTACCGCGCAAAGATACAGGATACAAATTATAATCTGTTATGGTCTCTCCATTATATACCGAATAATTGTTATTGTTTCTGTGTTTAACTAAAATGGGGTGGTCGCCGTTTCGTGTCGAAGTCCAACTCCAACCAAAACCGGCGCGCCGTTTTGCCATTAATACATTAAAATAATCAACTTTAGAATTGATCTCCGCCAGAATACCAAACTTATCCATAAATGTATTGTTAAAATAGTCCACATTATTAGCCGTAAGGGCCTGTCCCAACTCGTTTGGGTTCGCCGCTGAATCATCAACAGGGTCAACAATAAATATTGCCAAACGGTCTTCTGGTTGATATACTGTAGGCGCAGTGGTTCCCACCACACTACTACCAGACACATAACTAAAATAAGCGGTATACCCATCGGCTGAACTTGAATAAGTGCCGGCTTGAGGGCCATAAACGGGGGCATATCCATAGTATCTGATATCTGTAGCATTTACAATAGATCCAGTCACCCAGGCATATTGTCTGTCTGATCTGGGGGTCTGGTGCTGCACCCAGAAGTTATCAAATTTAGAACCAGTGCTATATGCGTTGCTCCCCGAAACAATCACAGTTTTGGTATTTCTTGGTACCTTAATGAATGAAGCAGACTGATTATCAGTTGCGCCGGGGTCGGTTACCAAGAATGAATCTCTACCAAATTTTCCACAATGACGTGTAAGCATTGCTCGAAGGCCATAATCTTTACCGTGAATGTTGTAAACTCTAATGCCTGGGGTGCCAGAACCCGTGGGCTCTGAAATAGACCCTGTGGCGGTCTGTGATGGTTTTTTCACACTTAAGTTACGATAATTCAAGGCATTATAGACAGATAATTCTGCTGAACGAATATCTTGGTAACCCCTACCCTGTACCTTTATACCCCCAGGCGCACGAAAGCGCCCCTTAATGATACTTTTGTTGGTTGAACTGGTAAGATACGCAATTGAATACTCTGGAATCAGTTGAACGTGGCTCTGAGCAGTTCTTCGTGTATCAAACATTGTGCGCCCTTGAGAGGCGGAAGGAGTGTCTGTAATCTGCGATGGTAGTGATGGTTGATTCTCAATGAACTGTCTAGGGTTTTGGTAAGTGCCGACTGTGCTTACCACTTCATAATTGTGATTGTAGTTTCCGAGAATTGTGGACCCAGTGCGATGTTTGATATTGCGAATATTGACGGGGCGTTTGGCGACGTGATCGCGATATAGGTAGGCTTTTTGGGCACCAGTCATTGGATAGGGGGCAATCCCTTCTTCGTTTGCTTCGGGCCACGGATAGTCACAACCAACCATACCAATGGCGCCGGTGACCCCAGCGCATTTACCCAACAAAAGTCTCCAACCTTCAGGGCGATTTAAATAGTTATCTGAACCAGTGTTGATAGCAATGTGTCTATATTGAAGGCCACCGACAACATGGTTGGTAAATGGGCCCTGCATAGGAACTTCTAAGTCAGGACCGTAAGCATCGAAATGCAAGTTTACAACTTCTAAATCGGATTTAAGCAGATCTGTAACTTGTTTACCATAACCAGTATTAACCACCGCATCAGTGGAAGAACTTAGGATACTAAACGGGAAAGCATAGGAAGATTTAACATTCTTGGGGCCGATTCCGTCTTCCCAGTCGCGACCATGTTGAACCTTTATAATTCTCTTTGTTTTGTCTCTTGGTTTCTTAATATCCAGTGTGTTTGGGAGCCCCACTATTTCATCTAGGTCGGCAAACAAAACATTCTTTGGTACATAAACACTATTGTCTTCATTAATGGGGCCGGCAGGATATAAAGCATTGAAAGTGAAGGCAAGGTTTTTTGTCTCAGTAAAGTTAATACCACCTTTATATATTTGAGTGTGTTTTGTTTCTAATTTATAAGGTTTGGCTAATTTATTCTTGATATAAGAAAGTCTATAATATGGGGCCCTATCATTTTTTCTAAAAACAGGAAAATTATCTTCGTTGTCCTTTTTGGCCGTTTCTCGGATAATATCTCTTTCACTATCAATAGAATTATCACCCGAAGAAATAACGCTGCTTCCACTTCGTTCGGCGCGCTCACGCCACCAATCAGAATTCTTCGCCTGTAAATCATCAACGGGGTGATGGTTGAACTTCCAATTATAAGTTAATTTATTAATACCCACCATTGGGGCTTCGGTACTGCTTTTCTGTTCTAAACTGGGGAATTGGGATTGATATTTATTTCTCTCTAAGACGTGGCTTTCAATTATATTATATACATCTGCCACATATTCTGTCGAAGACGGTAACAATTGCTCTATTATTGTCGATATAGAATCATCAAACCACTTATAGTAATCTATATATTTTTCAACCGATGTTACCGTTGTTACTTTTCTAAAGAAAACTTCTCTTAATTTTTCGAGCGATTTATACTCGCCGCGGTATCTATTGATCAACTCTCCGATAATATTATTAAAATCAATAACCCCTGCAAAGAAAGTTAACATTTCTTCCGAAATGGCATTATAAATACTTTTTTCAATCGTGTAAAAGAAACTTGGAACCGTTTCAACAATTCCATAAAGTTTATCATCGTCGGATAGAATTTGGATCATATCGGAAGACACCGGTGTCTCTGGATTTATAAACTTGAAGGAGTTAAGTGTTTGTTCTTTTACTACATTCGATGATGAAACTTCGTAACTAAACCCCCTACCTGTGTGTTGATATCCGGTTATTGAACCAAGCCATCCAAAATTGTTTCTCAGGTCGGCAGATCCCGAACTCATATCTATAACTGCAAATTCACCGTCTGGGCCCGAGCCGGTTACTTTTCCGAAATTCCAATCAAGAGCCAATGCATGAGGATTTAATATATCGTAGCCCGCATTGTTAGTATCAAGGGGAGAAAGATTTTGATAAGAACCAGAGAGTCCGACATTATTAGGAGCAAAAACATGCTGGTCTAAAGCTCCGTCTTCTAAATATTTGAGCCAAAAACGACAATTATTTAATAAAACATCAGAATATTGTAGAATAGCACCGGTCATATTGGTGCGACGGGCGCCAGCATATAATCTTTTGTGCGCTCGCACAGAACCGGTGCCCAGTGTTTTTGTCATACTACCGGTTAAACTAAAGCTATCTTGTATGACCCCTAATTCTTCTTTTATACCTCTGAATTCAACATCGTATGTATAAGCTGTGGCTCCCGTAATCACATCGGTTAAGGGATAATTGCTAGGCTTAACTCTAACTGAAATATTCCAATGGGTATCATCATATGTGTTAAAGAAAACAGAACTTGTTAAAGTGGGGAAGGGATAAGGAGCATTAGAGGATGTTAACTTAAAGTACACATTTTTTGAATCCGTCGCCGGCTTTACAGCATAAACCTGGAAGTTTGTCAAATCTACACTGGAAGTTGCGGTGCTTGCTGTGGCTTGTGTTCCACTAATGCTAGGGCCATCAAACTGGTAGACTCCAAACAAAGATACATCGGTGTAATCGCGAACCACCAAACCAGCTATTGCATCATAAGCCGGAAAAGTAATGTCAGCTTCGGCTGTAAATCCGTATTTGTCTTCGGGATAGACACTGCCGGTCATGCCGTCAACACTACTGCCGGAAATGTAGCTTCTAGAATTGGTAACTGAGCCGGAATCAAAATATTGTACAATTGTACCCGCGAGGTTTTCATTTTTATTTTGATTAATAGATTTTTTGGTAATCAGTGTCTGTTTTAAATTGTTCTTTAATTCAAACACTTGGTTGTCGGAATAAACATTCAGGCTTATCAACCTATCATCAACATTGAAACATCTAAAAATATTTCTAATAGCTTTTTCCGTGCCCTTGTTTTTGTAAATATTTGCGAGGTTGTTATATAAATTGAGGTAAATTAAATTTTTAGTTTCATTTAAGTTGGATTCAAATAAAGTATCGTTATCTCTATTGAGAAACTTTTCCATTACAGTCGCATCAATAAAGATTTCGGGAGCATAAAGACCAAGAGATTGGGGGAAATGTTGTGCAAAAGGAATAGGTTTATAAGAACCGCTAGTGTAATTTAAAGCTTTGAGTCCTGGTAAAGCTGAAATTTGTAAAAACAATTTATCAAAATACGCGCCGGCGATGTGTGTAAGCTTCCGTAAATCAGAAGCATCGGTGTCGGCACTTTCGATAAGCCACGCCGGCATCAAACTTAAAAAGGAATTATTGTTATTAGAATCGTGATACGATCCCGAATTTAATAACGCTGTTTTCAACGCACTCACACTTGGATGAGTAGCATAAATAATCGGATCTAAATATTCTTTTGTTGATGCAGATGCTTCTAATATAGCTGAACCGGTATTTCGAGAATCCGAATCATAGCCTGTCCAAACACCGTTTCCTAAACGTCCAGAATAATCGAGAACCACGCTATCGATGGCGGTATCTGTACTAATACCCTCGTTGAATTTATAATATAAACCCAGGGTAGCATTGCTTATGTCGGTGTTTGCGCCGCCGTGAACTTGTGTAAACCAATGTCTGCCAATCTCCTCGCCTGTGCGGGCCACTTTCCAGAATCTAAACTCGTCCATAGAGGCGCTTAATTTTGCCATTCCGGCCCAATCAGCCGCAGTATCCCCATAAGTTTCCGCAGCGCCCGATGGTGCTGACAAGAGAGACCCTATACGACCTTGCATGTTCTTTGTTTTTAATGCGCTCAAAGTAGCTGCGGCGCCGACCCATCCGGCCGACCCGGTTGTATAGGTATCATTAAGATAACCATTTACATAAAGTTTTGTTGTTATACAGCTATTGACATTTTGGAACACCAAAGCATAATGACCCCAGCTCGTCAAAGAGTCGGTATCAAGGTTTTGACCAATCGAAGCTGTTAAAAAACCAGCAGTACCGGATTGTGCTGTGATCAAAAACGGAGAACCACTTGCCGCACCTGTAAGTTCAATAGTAAGCCGCCCATAATCAGCGCTAGACGATGCATCGTTATTCCAGATATCAAGAACAGCTTCTCGTTGTGTCTTGGTATTATCAAAGGCCGCTTTCTTCAACCAGAACTCAACTGTGACGCCGGTATCAAAATCGGATTTTAAGTTAGATTCCCGAGAGCCCGAACCATAAGAATCCGGCAAGCCGGCGGTTTGATAAATATTTGTATCATAAACATTAGAGTGTTGGAATTTAGAATTTTCAGGATTATTAAAAGTGTCCGATAATTTAGTATTGGATGCAGTGTTGGGGCCGCCGACAAACTGAATATATTCTAGTGTGTCGGGGCGCCCGTATGCTCCACTTAGACCGCCGACCCGAGTGCCCCAACCATCGGCACTTAATAATATATAACCGGCGGTGCGGGGATAGATGTCGTTGAAAATATATTTTTCAATATCCAGAGAATCATTATAAAACTTATTAAGCTCTGCATCAGAACCATCATAGGGATAATAATCAAGTATTCTTTCAAAAGCACCTTTATAATACAGGTATGCGGAACCATATTTTGCAAAATTGGCCGCCTTCGAATAATCGATTTGGGGTAAAAAACTATCTTGCCTTCTTTTGATCTCGACTGCATTTGTGGCCGACTCAACGGACTTAAACGCTTCCCTTTGATCAGTGTCGGAAAGATAATTTTTGCCTTTATTTGTTGATTCAAAAAGTTTTTTTATACTCATTGATCGCTCTTCTCTACTCTAAATTTAAAACTGTCAACTTGTTCTTCCCAGGATTTTATTTGTTCATCATAAAATGCAAATTTAAATGCATAGGTGTAACCTGGTTCTAACAATTTCATATCAAAATTAAAATAATTTCCAGATACATCGTGTGACAGGCCGGTATGAAAATCAGATCCAGTGCCATAACGCACAACATCTAGGCCATCTAAAACCCTGTACACCCTATAGGAAGCGCTTTGGATAGTAAGACCTTCTGGGGTCGCTTGCACAACCGTATAAACATTGGGGTTCCAATTTTTATTTCTCACATATAGATTAAAACGACTAGTTTCCAATGGATGATAGGAATTCTTCAAATTAGTAATATCAATAATATACCTTTCTGAAAGTAATGTCATTCCGGTATCAATTGTCTTCGGAAGTATAGATCCAGTAAAATATTCAGTAGAGCCACTAAACCACACATCATACATCGGACTTACTGTGGTGGTGGTGGAAGCTGTAATGCCTACAGAACAGGAATAAATGCCTGTAGAAACATATCCGCCGGTTAAAGCCGCAGAGCCGTCGTACAGACTCATGGCTGATCCGCTAGGAACGCTATTATTAGACGAGCCCGAATAGAGGCTCACATATATTGAGCCGGTTCCAATAATTGGGAGATTTGCGAGTTTCCCCCGAATAATATTATAAAAATATAGTGTATTTAAGTTATCGGCGGCCGGCGCTCTAGAACTACTGAGATAGAATTCGCCGCGGTCATCTCTTGTTATGTCACTCCAACGAGCTTCAATAAGCGGCCTTTTGAAAAAATATTGAGAGCCCCGAGCAAAAAATCGTTTAGTGTAATAAGAAGTGGTGGCACCACTTAAATTGTTAATTATGCTGCCAGTATTTTGACCTGTTGAACTTGAATAATAAGCTTCATAACTTTGGGAAAGTAAAATTTCGACGCCATAGTTTTCTTGTGTGCTATCTATCCACGACTCTACTATAGGCGTAATATCTAGGTCAATATCTTCTAATCCGTTGGCAAACGTCTGTTCCTTAAACAAATCTGCTGAACTTGTCAAATAGTCACCACCCACCACTGACCAAGCCGCAGTATCCGAAGCAGACATCCAGTTTGCGCCTGTATTGCCTTTGGTGAGGTCTGCGTAGCCTTCTAGGTCTAAGCCTATCCCTTCCTGCCAGGACTGCGACACAGCCGCCACAACGAGCTTAAAATCCGTCGGTACGGTTTTAGAACTAGGTGCATTAAAAACTCGTAAGTAAAAACTTACGCTTCCCGAAGCAGGAATAGTGTTAGCTGTTCTGTCAGCGCTGATGGCTGTGATGGGAAACTTTAAAAGAATTCGTGATAACTCTTGGGATCCCGATGATTCACGGCCATAAATAGAAAACACCTCCATCACATCAGCTTCGCCGGCGTTAGCACCGGTGCCGCGGGTTGTCAAATTAGGTTGAAATGCATTAACAATTGTGGTATCCGCCGAAGCTGTATAGCGTAAAATAGGCATTACTTAATTTTTCCTTTAATATCAACTGCTGGAAACTTAATCTCAAATATACAATTAGCCGGCGCAATTAAATAACTCCCGTCAGGAGATAAATTGCTATTAATATCAAAAGTGGTGTTAGCATATTGACCAGAGGTCTTGTTTATTATTTTAACTTTTGTCACATCTAAAACACCATCTACCGCGTTCAAGCGACTATAAATGTCACTAATATATAAAGCTTCTCCAATATACAATGTTGTTGCAAAATCAGCTGCAAGGGCTGCGATTGTGGTATCTAACAGTGTGTACTTGTCAACATTTGTTTTTGGCCTAATTTGAAACTCAATTCCTAAGTTGATTATAAAGGGATCTAAAATATCAATCGTATCGTTCATCATTCGATACTGGTTAAGCCAAGTTTTTAGATTATTTTTGATGGTTGCGTTGGTTGCTGTTAATTTTCCAAAATTGTCTTCCGATATAACATACATATTCAAATTTCTTTTCATTGAATCTGCGTCTCTTTGGACCGAACATCGTTTTATAGACCCAAACTGTGCTGGCATCCTATAAGCTACGTTTTCATAGTCTGCTTGGGTGACTGCTCGATCTTGGGTTGGAAATGTACCATATACTCTTCTTTTTATCTCTGTGCTATTTGGTGAGCGAACATCGCCGACGAGAGGAGTTTCGTTGTTAATTTCCAAAGAATCAACAATTGTTTGTACGGTAGAATTGGTTAATGTTGTTCTATTTTTAAATTCCATTCGTGCGTTTGAAACGCTGTTCAAAGAACCCACACCCAAGTTTGATTCTGCTGGGTTATTTGCGCGATACACTACGGTCAATGTAGTGTTTGATGGTACAATACCGAAATTTTCATTTCTTGACAAACGGGTAGGATCAAAAGTTGTGTCAGTCACATAGTTCTTACCAAAAATTTCTAATGCCACCCTTTGCGGATCCGCTACAACGTTTGATTCACCAGATTTTCCGCTTCCAAATTGTAGAAATACACTATTGCGATCACGCTCTACCACAAACTTTCTGGATACCAAGTATGGTTTCATAATGGAGGGAACATTATCGCTCTTATAGTTGTTGTTTGTTATCTCTTTGAAAACCATATCTTGTGCCAGATAGCCTACCTCAAAATATTCATTACCTTGGGCATCCGTTACTGAAGTAATTTCCGCTACATTATTAGCATTAAGTTTGATTCTCTTAAATCTCTCATATGGACCAATGACAATGCTTTCTTGGCCAAAAAACCCAGATACCACAGTACCATATGCCTTAATTGCATAATAAGTGGGCGCGCCGGTTGATGCATCAATTCGTGCAGCCACCACCGGGTTCTTGGGATTGGCAAAATCAATATTTTCAATTAAAACATAATTTAAACCAGCCTCTGAGGTAAATCTAGATCCACGCTTTAATACAGGAATATAATTAGTGTCGGGCCCGATGCCAGTCGCAGAAGCTGGTACCAATACAAACATGGCGACTTGTCCATAAACAGATGGACGGCCCGTATATTTATATCCTAATACGCGGCCATGGCGTATAACATTGTTATACTGATAGGCTGTATCTAAAAACGTTTCATTAACATTGTAATCTAGATAGAAAGATAGTTGATCTCCAACATATGCTACAGCATCTAAAACAAGAGAGCCAAAGGAAGCTTCACTAAAATCTTGAAAAGTATCAGGATAAAATCTTTGGGCTATATCAATTAAATCTTTGCGAATACTTTCATATTCTCTGTGTGTGTAATCGATAGGAACTATCTTTTTTTGTTCATCAGCCATAAAAAACCCTCTTTTTCTAAATAGTAAATTCTAGCAAATCCTGAACACCTATATTCGGAATCACATAAACAATAGAAACTCCCAATGTGTGAGTATCTGGATCAACATCAGAGAAAACAATCTTTCTAATCGATATGGCAGGCATATATGTTTGCACTTGTTTCTTTATCCGTGAATCGATTTCAGCATATGTATTCTCTGCAAAATTTTCAAACAGATAGGTGCTTAATCCAACTCCAAAGGTTGGCTCCATTACTCGCTCACCAGGATTTGTCAATAAAAGCATTTTTAAATTTTGTTTAATTAACCTTTTAATGGTTTTGTTCATCTGATAACCATCAACGGTGCTATATCGTAGCGGGAGGGCGACACTCAAAGAAGACATATTTTGTTTACCTCACTATAATTATACTCATTCTTCTTTTTCACAAAGTTCTCCATCATCATTAAATGGATTAGATCGTATTCTTTTTCTTTTCCACCATGGAAGTAAGCTTATCGCTGATGCTGGCTTCATGAATGCTTTCAATCTATTCATATATAGTTGGCCAGGACCAAGATGGGGGAAAAGGTCTTTTGGATCAAAATCTTTAAAATTATAATGCTTTTTAAACAATCTTTTAAGATTGGCTTTAACATTTTTCAACAAGACCCCATCCCACTCATCAAATTCTAAAAAGGCTGGATTGCCTTTTTTTCTATCTTTATAGCTTGCCCAGGATTCGTTTCCTGTTTCTGTTGTAATCCCGATTGGAGTACCATCATCTGATTCTATAATCGTAGCATATGTGCCGGGTTTAGCACTCTCATCTATACCCTTCTGGCCAGTGACTGAGCTGAGAAGACTATTCAACGGGCCCGAGATATTGGAAAAAATTCCTCCCCACGCTTCTCCGGTGGCAACCGTAACCTCTCCAATTGAAGGCACAAAAGCCAACTCATTATAGATAGCGGTCGTAGATACAATTTTGCTCAATGGGAAAATATAGTTGGCAATTAATCTAAACTTATCATTATTTTTCAAATAATTAATAAGACATAGCAATTCCAACGAATCACCAGTTAAACCCTTAAATTTACCAATAGAAACATCTAGTGCGTCGATTTCCGCCGATGTTATTTCATACTTTATACCCCCTACCACCATCGAAAACGCTAAACCTAAACGAACTCCCAATTCTCCCGTCAAACCAATAACATTATTGTTAGAATCATAAACAAGCTCTAGGGTACCTGGATACACATCTGAAATATTTAAGCTAGCATCGTTGTTTTTAATGCTGTTTAGTGCAGCGGCTGTACTATAGCGCGCGCCGTCGATGGTGATATATTTTTCTATTGCAAAAGGCTTAATGGTAGTCGCGTAAACACTTAAAGCATAATCATCTACATCACCAATCGGCACTCTTATCTCGCTCGCAATAGGAACTAAAACATCATGAGGGTCTTCTGTGTGAAATTCGCCGGCCATATACATAAGCTCACCATCAGCAATGTTGACATGATAATATCCTATATATTCATCACCTTTGCTGTAGCCGGTGTCACTATTAACTTCGGAAACAACAAATTCATCTCCAGTTGTATAATGTTCATCTCCCGAAGAGGGTAGGTTGGTGTATTCTTGCTGAATAGCACCATTAAGATTCATATTTTCATTAAGGGTCAGCGAAGAGCCTTGTGTATAATTTTCCAGAATATAATAGTTTAAATCATGAACATCAGGAGTAACACCAATTTTTTTCATATTCTTCATTAATTTGCGACCCATATAATTTAATTCACGGACCACCAATTCTTTCATAATGAGTTTGGCATCTTCTTCGGTATTTTTGACAGCTTCTAAAACTTTATCAGACTTATAACTCTTAAAAGATTGAAATTGGCCGGCATCATTCGTGGCTCTGGCTTCTTTTAAAGTTTCTTTTGTGGGATAATCTGATTCATATTCTACTTGCATATCATTCAATCTAAACAGAGCGTCCAATACAAGGGGAGGTGGTTGAATTTTATCTTGCTCTACCAAATCCGAGTACATTTGAACAGACTGTTCAAGAAAAGCATACCAAAATTCTTCATCTTTAAATGGCGTAAATCTTTCCGCAAAATCACTTTGAGCATCTTTTAAACTCTCTTCCATAACTTCAACAATATAAGAAGCATAAAGCGAACTATAAACCTGTGGGAATCGGGGATCAAATTTTGTAATAGTCGCCATAGACTTTATCAAACTTGTGCTAGAGTACATTCTAATAGCAGCCACAATTAAACCATGAATAGCTGCCTTTGACGGCCGTGTCAAAAGTTTATTATAAGGAACTTCTATCACACAATCAGGATTATATTGAAGTCTTTCATCTTCGGGGATTTGGGGATATATTTCATCTATCATCTCTTGGATTTCTTCAAAGTCAACAAAATCAGTGCTTTGTGGTTTACAAGGGCTTAAATTAGGAAAAACAGCATCTACAAACCCGAGCCATCCTTCATTTTTCTCCGCAGCAATATAAATGGCAGGACTCTTATAGGTCCCACCGTACTCGGATGGATCTAGATAAAATACCCGATTCTCATCTTCTCTACCAAGAAATTCAATTTGGTATTGCATATAACTAAGGCCGCCAATCATATCTTTATTTTCAATTTTTCTAAACTCACCAGAAGTATTATCAATAATTCGAGCATCTGAATATAAGACCCAATCGCCATTGGCAACTGTGTTTTCATCTTTATCATAATATGTTATACCGTCGCCCACTAACCCATATTCTAGATCCAGTGCTGTGAGGCTATCATATTGGGCCCCATATTTATAGGCAGTTTCGTTTCCAGCCACAGCTGTCATAATATCACTAGAAATATTGGACATTATGTCATTATATAAATTCTCTGTATCAGAACGATTAATCGAAGATCCAGCCTGTTGTAATATTTCTCTTAATAAAACCGCTTGTGGGGAATAAGAATTTTTGTTTTGAAATGTACTCGAAAACGTAGGATATTCATCTAAATCAATACCCATCAATGTATCTTCAACACACAAAAACTCATATGCAAGCTCTGAAAATTCTCCACTGAATTGATCTTTGATTTCGTCGTGCATGTGTTTCATATACTGGTAAACTTTATACGGACCAGTAATGGGGTTAGCCATCAAAAGAGCGTCTATTACTCCAAAATCCGAATCAATGCCAAGAACTGCGGGATGAAATGTTTCTATGATTTTTATTCGGGCATTATCGTGCGGTAGATTTGCTTTATTTCCTTCTTCATTAATATAAAGATCTGCTAAATAAAATTCTAAATCAAAAGCATACGCCGGACCGTCGGGAGTTAAATCAACCAAACTAGATAGGGAGTCTTTTTCTGGGCCACTGTTCTTGCCTTTGGCGTTATCTGCAAATGATAAGGTAAAATCGGGAGTCTTCTTTCTTGCTTTTTCAACAAATGTTACAGTTTGGTCTGCCAATGAAGAACTAATAACAATATTATAACCAAAATCTGGTAACGACAGAGGATCAAAATTCGAAAATGCGGGAAGGGCCGCGGCACCGACGCCGAGCGCAGTAACCGGGGCCGTGACAATAGTACCTCCTGTAGCGACTACTGCTGCGGCTTTAGCCGCGGCAGAAGGTCCACCGCGTAGTTCACTAAAAGTTTTTGTAAACTCATCATCAGATTGAAATTCATTATTTGAACTATATGTAAATGAACCGGCTTGTTCGCTTATTTGATCTCGCATCCACTCGGCAACAGACAAAGGAAACGCAGCTTTTTGGGCCGCCAATGCAGGTGGCCCGGCGAGCCATGCAGCGATACCTGAGCTTGTATCTTCTGGATCGCTAACTATGTCGTCAGGCTTAAAATCAGCATAATAATCTACATAATTGGGTCTATTGGTCACCAGACGATAGTGGGTGCTTAAAGGTTGCCCTTTTGTATCCGAAAGAATCATATTAACGAAACCCCAATTCCTCTCACCGGGGCCATTACCCAACATATCTATTGAATAATCAACTTTCAAACTTTCTAATTCGGCGCCAATGCCGGCTGCTGCAGCTACTAATGAATCTTCTGGCTCAAATGGGAAAATACCATTGTTACAGCCAGGGTCCGAGATGATAGAAGGAGGCTCAAAACTGGGTAAATCGATAAACGGTTCCGGTTGACATAAATCTGCAATTTGAGAGGGCGAAGCTCTTCCCGCTAACAATTGGGATCGGGCGGCACAAAAATCTTCTATCTGTTCTGGTGTCGCACATAAGCTGGGATTGGCTGGTAATTGATCGTTTGAAGGAAGTTCGTTGACAAAATCTCTTAAATCCCCTCTAAAATCAACGGGCATCAAACTTCCCATGTTGCAAAAAAAGTTTTTAATAGCTATTTTTCCAGGAAGAGCAGCACGATATTCTGGATATTCATATTCTATAATAATATCGACAATATTAAGAAAATTATCTGATGCATCACAAAGGAACGCATCGGCTAGTTCTTTTCTGGTCACTGCACAAGATATTGCTTCTGTAAAGGAAAGGATGTTTTCTTTGTCTGCGAGGGCAGTGGCACCTAATCCAAGAAGCCCAAACATATCACTAACCGTATTGTTGATTGTGTCTTCATCAGCATCTTCGCTGCATATAGATCCTCTTACCATATCTGCAATTTGACTTATTTGACCGCATTGGAACTCGGTGGCGTCAGCCAAAGCACCTTGGGTGTCCAAAGCTTTGCATGCGGCGTCTCCGAGAATTTCACAAATTTTAACCATTAGTTTCATCAACGTTGTGACAATTAGTTCATTAATGGCTTCTTTTGCAGCATCAAAAAGCGCTTTTTTGAAATCTGCCCACTCTACAATCCAAGCAAATGGATTGTTCCATTCGGGAAACGCAATCTCCTCTATACTTCTACAATAAGGAAGCTCTACGTCTTTGATGAACTCAAATACACTTGGTTTGAATAATGAAGTGGTGGGGCATGTTATAACTGCCAATGTATTGGTGATTAATTGGGCTCCGGGGAATTTGTTTAACTCGTCAATCAAATCAAACAACTCCTCCCCATATACCTCGATTAAAGCTTGTATATAGGCTTCCATCACAACATCATCACTTAAGCCTGTATCTGTTAAAGACTCATAAGATACTACGAGCGTTCTTGAGTCACGGGCGCCCGTATCAGCTTCGGAGACTTCCCACGGTTTGGTGGCAACATAATTGCCGGCAATCTCATCTGCAACTAATGCATTCGCTGATTGATCTTTAAAGATTTCTCCATTTTCAATCTTTTCTTTAACCAATGCGTCTAGTTCTTCTTGTTTTTCTATCGGTAACCCAACAAACAATTGACCAAAATTATTAATTGACATCGCTTGAAGAGCAGCTTCAGCAATGCTGGCTAGCCCTTCCTCTAGCGTTCGCCCTCCCAATAAGCATTGTACAGCTTCTGCAAACAAGTCTAAAAGACCACATAACTTCAGATTTTCTAATTGTTCTTTTAATTTTTTCTCACCCGCATCCGTAGCTGTGAAGTTGGGAAATAATAATTCACTACATAGGGATTCAAATGTTACGCTACTGGATTCTAATTCTTGTGCTGCTTGTGCTTTAGCTAATGCCCACAAAGTAATTTTTTTAGAGCTTGCTTCGTCTGCAGAAGTTCCCGTTGGAGCGTCATCACCTATAGTTTCTACATCCGGTGTGGCTGGGTCATCTATTAGCCCCAGGCGTACCTCTTCTGCTCGCATCTCTTCGAGATCTTTTTTACATAAATTTTCATTAAATTTATATGCAATGGCATCCGCTAAACTAAAGCTATCGTCTAAGATATCTTCTGCTAATTGTTTACCTTCCTCAAGGAGCGCTTCACCAATGCAACTAGCAATTGTCTCACCATAATCTTGGCCGGTCTCTTCAACAAGAGGGTATGTATACTTTATTATAAATTCTACCCAATTCATCGGAACTCTAGCGGTTAAATCTGTTTCCATATCTGCAAGAGAGGCAAGATAGGCCATGGCCGTAGGGTTCGACCAACTGGGCCCTTTCAACAATGGTGCAAGTGGGCCTGTCGGCTTTTCCGCCATAATCGGTATTACTTCGATTTCGGCGGCCATAGGTGATAGTGAATCAGGCTCGACCGGCGCTATAGAGGCTTTTTCTAATCCATAAGCTGCTAAATTTTTAAACTCAAGAGGCTGTTGCGGACATGTTTCTAAATATACTTTTATTTTCTTTAGTGCATATTCACTTGTAAATGTAAATTCTAAAGCTCCAACTTTCTCCTTGGGCTTAAAATTACCTTTCCAACTCCAAGGCGTCATATCTCCTGTATAAGGGATTTTATAGCCTTTCGTATTCAAAAATGCCTCCAGGGATGGTAAGAGGTTGCCCATTAGAGAACTTCTAGGTTTAAATCCAAAATCGCCATATGATCTTAGATCAAAAGGAATTCCTTCTTCTACTTTGGTAAGAGTTTTTAGTTCAATTTTGTTATAAACATTTAAATAGCGCCCATAGAGCGCCAAACTTTTTCTAACCATAAACAACATACGACTTAATTCATACGCTTTATAATATACTACAATATCATCAGGATCCGCTTCATCATCAGCTTCAGGTGCTTCCGCTTCTTCCAAACTATCAATAAGGTCTGAAGATACCGAATATAACAACTGTAATCTAGACTTGGGACGATAATCCAGATTATAATCTGTATATTCCATTGCTTCTGTGACCATTTGTACGACATCGGTAGACTTATCTTTGTTATATACATCCAACAAAGCATCTACGGCGGTGTCAACATATTCATCAAAATTCGCTTGCATGGCACTTTCAGCATCTTCATCGCTTGTAGCCCCAGTTGTGTCTTTTGGTGTTCGGAGTGTAATTTGATATTTACACAACTTTTCGTTTAAAAATGGTTCATAAATGGCACGATTTTTCCAATTGGGAACTGGGGCGTTTGGATTTGGAACACAAGTAGGGCAATTAATAGGCGGTGTGACTACTACAAAATCATCACATACATCGACTAATCCGTCACCATTTTTATCTTGATAGGGTAAAAACTTAGATTCTGACATTTATTTGTTTTTCCATTTCGTGTTTACGAAGATCGCACATTTCTACTGCAAATATATTTTGCGCCGGGCAAAATAGGCAAACTTGAATTAACATTAGATGTGGAAGGATCTGGTCTTGTTAAATAGTTAACTTCCCAAAGAGTTTTATTTATTCGATTCTGATAACCAGGATTCTTGCCAAAAACTTGAATCGCCGTAATGACTAAGGGACCCAAAACTTTTGTACTAGCCAAAAAGGGCTCTGCTGCCAAACCTGACATAATAGAAACTAAAGCATTTTCTAACATTTCTATTCGCGAAGAATTACTATCAAGAAAATTTCCAACTTCTACAAGACATTCATTCAAATTGTCGCCTAATACTACTGGTTGCAAAGCTTCTACCTCGTTGCCAGCCATTAAATCAATCTTGGGGACTACTGGTAACTTACCCCCTAAACTATTAGTTTCTCCAGATTGTCCCATTCCCTTAACCCCTTGCATACCACCGGTAACAATTTTAATACCCTCTCGACCAACAATTCTCACTTCATCAGCCTTAATTCCTATACCAGACAGACCCTTCATCGCTGACTCTTTGTCGACGGATATTCCAAAATATTTATCTACATCTGTAAGACGGCTAATATAAATTCTAGCGGCATCAGCTGCAAAATTAGGACCAGTAATAACACAGTTATCTTCGCCTTCGCCCTCATTGCTGCTCGCCAAACGACCAACCACCAAATCCATAGACTCCGAGGGGAGACCTTTCGCGCCGAAGCCGCTGACTAGGGTATCTTTACGATCAGTTCCAAACACAATGCTAGCGCCGTTTTGTCCTATTACCTTTTCATTTGGAGCAGTTTGAAATTCAGGATAACCAGCAGCAAGAGTGGTGTGTATGGGACCACCAAAAGCTAAATTTGGCGTTTGGCCCGACTCCATAACAGTATGCATTGTCTTTAATGTGGTTTTTTCTCCGGTGTCGCAATCTGTCACGGTGGGTGTGTATAATTTTTCTTTTGTCATATATTAAACCTATGCGATCGTTATTTGGTTTCCTGCCACCTTTTGAATCCTCGTTTTACCATATAAAACGTTCGTCCTGGGCATACCGGAAATAGTTCCTGCATCAAAATGAATAGGATCATAGTTGGTGCTAAAATCTCCCCCCCATTGTAATCCTATACCTTTTCCTATCTCTGGTACTTTACTTGCCAACCACTCTGATTTGGATGTTGAGGATCCGAACGATTTGCCGGCTTTGAATGCATTAAAATCAAATGCTAGTCCATAATTATGATAACTACTACCGCCGCTTGCTGGTTTTGGGCCGCGGTCGCTCGCGGGTTTTGCCAACCACTCGTCTAGCATCTTTGTTTGTTTTTCCATATCTCTATAAGAACTGGTCATTTTTATTTTTATGCCCTCTTCGTAACATTTTAAAATAAAACACTTCACATATGGCTGAAAACTAGCATGTAATTCGGCAATTTTAGAATTATTATCGCTCTTGTAGGATATTTTGTCATTAGCGTCATACTCCACTGCACATTCTAAAATTTCATCATCATTTAGAGCCGCTATCTCCCCAGCGCCAAGAAAAACAGCATCCTCTTCGGCAAACGATTCTTGGAGTGATTGACAAGCAAGTGCGTCGGATAATGAAACAAGGGGGTTTTTGCTTTTAATTTTTTTATTAACAGGGATGGTACCTTGGATGCCACGGTCAGATCCATTATAAGAAATAGGTAAAGTGACCTCAAAAAGATCCCCCCTCTCTACACGGGGGGTTGCACCCTCGACTTGAAATGAAAAATTCGCATGTGATGCAATCAAGAATCTAATAAATTCTTTATTTTCGGTTGTAACTGCCATATCGCACGGATCCACTACTCCATTAAGCGCTTGAATACCTTCTTCTTCAGGAAGAAAAGAAGCGCCGGCGCGTGGACGAATTCTACCGTGAAAGACTACGAGGCCGCGGAGAGGGACCCCTGGCGATAAAGCGATAACATCATAATCCCTGTTAACGGCACTATCTTGTTTGCGAGGCACCGAAGAATCAGCGACAGTGCTCTCGTCATGGATTCCGGGAAACCCCGTTTCGTAAGGCACTTAATTTTCCTCCTGAATCATATCAAAAAGACTGTTCTTATCATCTTCAGATAATTCAAAGCCCTTCACTTGATCTTTCTGTCTCAGGCCAATAATCTTTACTAGTTGCTCATTTGATCTTTGGAGGGTTTCTATATGCTTAGCGGCCACAGGGCTGAGATATTTGTTTTGTTCTGCGTCGGCAGCAATCTGGTTAGCTATCTCATTTAGAAATTCGCGCGCTAGCTTACGATCATTTCGTATATTATCTAACGCTTCATCTACCAATGAGTCTAGCTTGTTCTTGCTCACAACGATCCACTCTCCCAATCTTCCTTAAAAATATAATATTTTTTTCTAAACTTTTTTAAAGAATTTACAATTTGTTTTGTATTCAATCCTGTTATTTCTCTTAGGTATAGATAAATAGCTTTTTTATTAAAAATATCGATTTCATCTTTTGATTCAAAAAGTATATTAATTGCTTTGTATACTTTTAAATCATTTTCTTTCATTTGAGAGGGGTCCCAAGAGGATAATTCAGCATAAAAAGATTTCCAAAACTCTTCTTCTATACGATCGGAGAGATAAGATTCCTCGGTTGACAAAAACTCTTCTTCAAATCTTTTAGAAATATTATCTAAGTCCACCTCGCGACGGTTTCGTTTTTGTTGTTTTTTAACTTTGTGAATAAACCAGTTCTTAGTTATAACCGAAAAATAAGAAAAGGCTTTAGATCCTTTGTTGGGGTCATATTTATCTAAGATTGTCATCAGCCAAATTTTACATTCATCTCGCAATGAATCACAATTTGGAAGATTGGTAAATTTGTAAGTAAAAACAATTTTATCAACCATTTCATTAAACGCTGGCCGAATATATTGAATATATAGCTCTGTTTTTTCACGTTGAGACGTAGATAGAGCGTAGCGTACTATCGCATCTTCGTGAACTTGCGTAAAGTAATGATTATTCCGCCTCTTTCGGCGCGTCGACTTCTTCCGAGTCAGATGCTTCGTCATATGCACTTTGTTCCTTGTTGTCTTCAGTAAGCGAATAAACCCATTCAAATGTTTCTAATTGTTCATTAAACGACACAGCGTGTTGTAACAATCCTTGCAACGTTTGATCACCATAGAAGGTGTCTAATTCATATACTGTTTGGAGGTGTTTAGCAAAACTGTCTACCATGTCTTGTAAATCACCCAATTCTTCTGAAATAAACAACAATCTTGCTAAAATGGCGCGGGTGTACATAAAGAAAAATACATTGCATAAAATTGACAATGTTGTTACTGCTATTAGTATAATTTCAAGTCGGGTCATAATCTTCTCTCTTTATTTTCTCTTTTTCTAAAACTTCTTTATTTAACTCAATAAATTTTTTTGTAATCTCGCCTACTTTTTGAGATCGTTGTTTGTTTTTATTTTTATATAATGGGATGGTCAACTGTTTACTTATTGTATTTTCAGCCAAGCAAATAGGGCAATCCTCCACACTTTCATTGATTAAATGAAATATTATAGATATTTGTTCACATTGTGAACACTTATATCGGTATCTTGGCACTTATTTTACCATATTTTCAAGATCTTGTTCAGTAACCTCTTGATTATTCGACACGCGAACGGTTGGTGGATTTTTAACAACAAGGCCATCGTCGCCATCTACCAATTCGAATCCGCGTAGGATTGGAACAATATCTAGCTCGTTAAGTAACGACTCTTGTAGAGCCATCATAATGGCCCCTAGTGCTTGATTTGATAACCTAAGTTCGTTTGTGTTATTTTTCATTTTAATCTCCTTTTGTGATTCGATAGCTATCGCTATCAAAATGTTGTGTTGAAAACTCAAAAAGTTCTGTGTCTTGGAGCGCCACCATTTGATGACGCAAGCCTCGATAGACGTGAAAGTTGTCTCCAGATTCTAGTATTACTTCCTCAGCTTCATTAATATCGTCTTGTTCTGAAAATTTTACAAGAATTTTACCAGACTGTACATAAAACACCTCATCTTTTAATTTGTGATAATGCCATGAACATCGCTTGCCTTTTACAAAATAGAGAAGTTTGCCGCAATATTCATCACAATTAACAATCCATTTCTCAAATCCCCACCCTTTAGGGACAAAATTCATTTCTAAAAAAGTCTTCATCTTTAATTCCTTTGTCGTCAATGTATATATCTCCTGCTGGTTTTCCTAAAAACAATTGGTGATATTTCACTCCCCATTGTTGTAATTGTTTGTGCGTAAGTTTTTCAAACAATGAATACGCACCCTCAATTGAATTTTTGGTTCTTCCCATCCCTCTCGCGGTTAGAAATACAATTTGGTGCCCTTCATCATAAAGGGTGTTTATAAATTTTATTCTTTCAGGTATCGGTTGAGAGTTTTGATAATCACTGTCGCGCGTAATACAAATCGTACCATCAATATCAAATACATATGTCATCTTATATCTCCTATGATATTGGTGGTGGAATAATCGCCAATTCTTTCAAAAAATTTCAATTCTTTAGCAAATTGTTGTCCCACCACATCTTTGCCTTTCCAATCCGAACCCACAACCATATATGAGGGTGCAATCGTTTTTATCAGAGTTTCTAATTCTTCCCTAGAATCAAAAACCACCACTTCGTCAACATACCGAATAGATTGAAGAGCAAAAACCCTATCTTCTACACAGTTGTAGGGGCGTGTTGGGCCTTTGTCATTCCGCACTTTCGCGTCGGAATCAAGGCCAACTACTAAACGATCACCCAGCGACTTAGCGTATTTGAACATTTCAAAATGGCCGCGGTGTAATATATCAAAACACCCATTGGTCCAAACTAATTTCATATTACAGACACCCCTTTTTTCTGCACTACTAATGTTGCACAGTAATTGGCATAGCGAATAGATTCTTGTATGTGGCCTGTTTCAGCATATTTAAGGCACAAAGCAGCAATGAAAGTGTCGCCGGCTCCCGAAGTATCTTTAATTTCAACTTTTGGTACTGGATAGATTTTGTCCATATGTTTAGCACCGTGAGGGCCCAATGTTATTATCATTCGCGAACTCATATCTTCATTCAACATATGCTTTGTTCTATTATACTCGAACTCATTAATTTTAATAAATTTAATATTTTCACACCAAGTTCCAAATATTTTTTTTGTATCTAAAAAAGTGACAGCGTGATTTTGTGCAATATGTTCAATATCTTCATCCAATAAAAATCCTTTATTATAATCAGAAATCACAACAACATCATAACGCGAAAAATCAACCTCTTCTATATTGCAACGAGGAATTGAATCCTCATTTTCATCAACACGCAGAACTATATAATTAGTTCTTTGATCAACATATCGGGTTTTATTGACTTGTTGCCAGTTGTCGTTGGTTAAAATTTCAACCTCACAATCTTTAGAAAGCGACTCTATGTTTCTATAAACATTCATCGCCATTCCTGGATTAATACTGGTCTCATTATCCTCTATTTTAACAACGGGAACTGGCGCTTCTGGACACAAACGACCGCATTCTCCATAACGGTAAATATCTCTGCAACTTTCGCCAATTACTAAAATGCGCATTACTTACCCTTGACAACATCACAAATATAATCAATCTCTTCAGGGGTTAATTCTGGATAGTTTGGCAAGAAAAAGCCGTGAGCATGGATGTTATCACTAACTATGTCATGAAACTCATCATAGAGATTCGTCCAAAAGGGATGTCGGCCTAGGTTCCCAGCACTAAAGATTCTAGTCTCAATACCCGTTTCGACTAGTCTTGTGACAATCTCCTTACGATGTTCTGTACTCTCAGCTAAAGCACCAAAAGAAATAGAGACAGGCACACTATCCCCCCATCGTTGGTACCTGACTATACCTTCCAGTTTTTCAGCATAAAGACGATGATTTCTATTACGTTGCGTAGCAGCCCAATCTGCTTTTTGAATCTGTCGAATGCCCAAAAAAGCCTGCAAATCTGTGGATCGTAGATTATAACCAGGAATGAAGAACGTAAACGGAGAGTGGAAATCATCAATGCCATATTGATTCATAAGAGCTTTGGACGAGTTGGCGCTTAGATCCTTGGCCCAGCCGTGACTCCGAAGCATGAGAAGCATCTCATATAATTCTTTGTCTTCGGTGTTTACCATGCCGCCTTCAATTGTTGATAGTTGGTGACCAAAGTAAAACGAGAACGATGACATATCTCCAATGGTTCCAACCATAGAACCATCAGCATATGCGGCTCCTAGGGCCGCACAGGCGTCTTCCAGCAGAGTGAAGCCGTACTTCTTCTTAAGTTGCAAAAGACGCTCTCGGTGGTGTGGGACGCCAAGGACCTGTACAAATATTACTGCATCGGGATTCTCACGTTCACAGATTTCTTCTAGCTGATCTAAATTAATCCCAAAGGTATCTGGATCTGCACCACACATGATTGGTGTTAAGCCAAGCTGAATCGTTGGAGCAATCGTAGTTACCCAACCCACAGAAGGTACGACAATCTTCTTGTTAGCAATTCTACCGCATTCTTTGGCTGCAGCGATCATCAGAAGATTTGCCGAGGAGCCTGAGTTGTTAAACACCGCATATTGAGTGCCTATATATTCAGCCCAATCTCTTTCAACATCCCATGTAAGTTGTCCTTTTGTTAAACGAGGATAACCCTTAAGCCACGTACATAGCGCGTCGATATCCTCATCATTAATTGTTTCTTTTGCTAATGGAAATTTAATATTCATTTTGTCCTCTTTATTTAATAGCTTCAACATTCAAGCTCATAAGCTTTCCGTTGGTTTTGTCCATGTGTGGCAAATAAGCCTGGCTATAGTCATCAACATAGAAATGTTCTGTTAATCGCCAGTCATAGTATCTTACTTCTTTGAAGCCCACATCCATAAGGGCTTTTTCTAAAGTGTCATAAGACCATCCGTGATAGTGAAAATCATAATCATATTTTTGACCGCCATAAAAAAATGCACGAACTGCATCAAAATCGTTTGTCATCAAATAATATTCACATGCAGCCCGAATGTCGGGCACAGATAATCTCAAAACACCCCCCTTTTTAAGGGCTTTGTGCCAATTGACCAAAACATCCCTCCAAGTCAACAACTGAAATGGAAACGGTTGTGTCGGAAAATGCTCTAATACATGACAAGCGTAAATTAAATCCACGTTTTCAAATTTCTCATGGATTTTAGTAACATCATATATTACATCAGCGTCCAAATCGGATCTAGCATCAACATTGATAAATCCGTGCAACTTTCGATCACCACACCCCAAATTCAATTTTGTCATTAAAGTCTCTCCATCCAATGGTTTATCATTTCATCTATCATTGTATCAAAAGTATACTCAAAGTTTAAATCAATAACGTCTGCAAGCTTAGCTGTACAACCTTTTAAATCAGTTAACTCGGTAGGTCTGAAAAATCGCTCATCCTGCGTAACATAATCTCGGTAATCCATTCCTAATTTATTAAATGTAGTCTCACAAAATTGGCGCACACTGTGTGAAATACCAGTCGCGCACACATAATCACCGGGGTGGTCTAATTGCAGGAGTTGCCACATTATTTTAACATAGTCTTTAGCGTGGCCCCAATCGCGGGTGCTGTCCAAATTTCCTAATGCCAAATCATCAGCCAGCCCTTTTTTAATCTTAACCGCTCCCATAACTATTTTATTAGTTACAAAGCTGCCGCCGCGGCGCGGCGATTCATGATTGAATAAAATTCCGTTAGTTCCAAAAATACTGTATGATTCTCTGTAACATTTAATAAGATTATAAGCCAGCAGTTTTGCACACGCATATGGGCTTACAGGGTTCATTGGTGTAGTTTCACGTTGAAAACCGTCTGCATCGATTGAGTTGCCGAACATCTCCGAGCTACTGGCTTGATAAATTTTTGCGTTTACTCCTGTGAGCCTCACAACCTCAAGCAGATTCAATGTCCCTCTCCCAATCGTATCTAAAGTATAAATGGGCTGATCAAAACTAACGCGCACATGACTTTGGGCCGCAAGATTATATATCTCATCTGGCTCTACTCTTTGTATCACAGATAACAATGAAGACATATCACACATGTCTGCGTGATATAAATTATTTTTAATTTGCGGATAGACATGCTGAATGCGGGCTGTCTGGTTCTCTGGAATAGAATTTCTCTTTAAAGTGCCGTGGACTTCATAATCCTTTTCAACCAACAATTCGGCCAAATAAGAACCATCTTGTCCATTAATTCCTGTAATCAAGGCTTTCTTCATGCTACATTCTCACATTGGGATAGTGCTCTTCAAACCACCCAACAGTATTCTTCATAGCTTTTCGTAAGTCAGTATAGAAAAAACCGGCCAATGTCTGATTGAAGACTTTTTTGTTTGTGGGTCTTCTTAGTTGCCCATTGGGTTTATCTGTAAGCCATTTGATGTTGTGGTAATCAAAAGCGTCACATATCAACTCTACCAAATCCTTAATTTGAGTTTCTTTTTGTCCAGACACAATTATTCGCCTAGGTAACTCAACATGACGACCAAGCAACTCGATACAAGCCTTCGCTACATCTTGAGCATATAAGAATTCTCGATACGCCGTTCCATCACCCCACACTTCCAGAGGGGTGTTATTTTTCTTTGCAAGATAACACTTATGCACCAAAGAGGGTACTACATGGCCATCTTCAAGGTTAAAATTATCATGTTCTCCAAAAATGTTACCAGGAATAACTGAGCAGAAATTAGTATTATACTGCTGCTGATAAGCGTGAATTTGTACATCTACCATCCGCTTTGAATAAGCATAAGAGTAGTGTGCAGGATAAGGCTCTCCATCGTGTAAAATGTCTTCATGAAGTTCAGTTGCGCCGGCAGGGAAAGCACATACGGAAGAAAATGCTAACAACTTTTGGACGCCATATAAATGAGCATAATGAATAACAAACGTATTCATTAAAATATTGCTATAATATTGCTGTGCTGGAGTTTCCAAATTGCGACCAATGCCACCCACCCTGGCAGCAGTATGGATAACATAATCGGGTTGAGTCTCTTCAAAAAGCGCTTTAACTGATTCTTCATTGGTGAGGTCGTGGTGTTTGTGTCCCGAAAAAACAAATTCATAATGGGGATACTGAGCACTTATGGACGCGACTGCAGACCCTACAAGTCCGCCGGCTCCCGTTACTAATACTTTTTTACTCATTCTTTATCTCCAAACCTTCTCTTCCAAACAGGATCGCTTTTGATCCAATTAAAATAATCAATATTGATTCTATTCGACTGATCTTTCATATACATTTCCCGAAAGAGGGGCGCATCGTTGGCCGCATATGCCTCTTGCACAGGCACATGATCACCTTCGTTAGGGTTCCAGTCACACGTAAGAACTAGATTAGGGGAAAAGTGTAACTTACTTCCGTTTCTTTGTGCCCGGAAAGCTAAATCGTGAGTGTTCATATTTAAATGTTCAAATCGACAATCAAAACCACCAAGCTCTCTAAAATATTCTGTCTTGTACATCGCCAGCAATGATATCATAAAATCTTGCGGAATTCCCGGCAATCGAAGATCTCCGTGTGTCCACGCCATCCAGTAACTATCGAGCGGACACTCACCAGAATGGTCGCGACCCTCTGCATATTTTATAATCACCATATCTTTATAAGGTAAATCTTGGTGCAGTTCAATGCATTCTTTGATTGTATCTTTCAAAAAATAACCATCATCAGAAGCCCACATCATCAATTCTCCTTCAGCCAGGAGTGTTGCGATCTGACCACAACGCGAGGGCGTGCCATAATCCTTAAAAAACTTAAAATTACTCTTCGTTTTCAGTGATTCGGGTGGCTCGTTGGGGCCTACCAATATTAATTCCCAACTATAATCAGGTCCGACGGCTTCGGCTGCAGAGTCATATAAGCGCCCCCACAGATCTACTCTGTGTGCCGGCAAACAAATAGACACATCATATTGCATTATTCAAATCTCCTTTTCCAAACAGCCGGCGCAGTTTTCCAGTTGTCCAATTTAATTTTAGGTTTAACGTTTATTGTCCAATTCGGATCTCTATATTTAGTTTGTAACAACGGCTCATCATGATGGTGTTGGCATTCGAAAATAGGCATATGGTCTCCACTACCGCCAGGCATATGATCGCATTCAAAAAGAGGAATCTGGGCCATTTTTACATTTGCTCCAATATATTGTGCTCGAATGGCCATATCAGCATGTGATGCCCAAGTGCCTTCAAAGCTACAATCCCAGCCTCCCAAAGAATTAAAAAATCCAGCATACATAAAGCCGATATTAAAAAGCCACCAGTCCAACGGAACATGAGGTGAACCAGCAGGACTATGATTTATTCTAAAATATGAATCTGGCTGTAATGTTTCTCTGTCTGTACTACCTTGTTGTCCTTCATAATATTTTGCCACTAAAACATTATTTTGTGCAGTCCCCATATCATAAAATTCGTCCAAACACTGATCAAGCGAATTCTCGAAAAACGAACAATCATCTGCTAACCATGTATAAACTTCACCTTCGCATAGCGATGCAGCAATATTAGATGCTCGTACTGGCGAACCGTAATCTTTAATATACTTTACATTTCTTAAATCTTTAAGCTCTTCCGGTAAAGGAGACGGACCACAAATAACCAATTCAAAATTCCGTTTAGTTGATTTTAAAATCGTCTCATACAGCTTTGGAAGGCGCTCTGTGCGAATGCTGGGTAATATGAGAGAAACTTCAGGCTTACTCATTGTGTTTTTTCCTTCATATATTCGATAACTTCGCGCACGGAATCTTCCAACAACACTTCAGCCTCAAAGCCTAATATTTCTTTAGCCTTAGTTGTGTTGGGGATTCTCTTTTGAACGTCATATTCATATGCTTCATCCGAAACAACAGAGAATTCCGAATCAGGATTTAAGATACCCCACACCAAACGCGCTAGTTCGAGCACAGACGTGGCGGCGGCCGTAGATATGTTGAAGTCCTCATTGATCGCTCTCTCGCTTTCTAGGGCTAACCTGATGCCTCTGGCGATGTCTCTTCCGTTGGTGTAACAGCGAATCTGTTTTCCGGTGCCGAGAATATGAAGCGGGTCTTGTCCCTTTAGGATCTTGTTAATGATATCGGGTAAAACATGACTCATCATCAGCTTGATGTTGCCCGATTTAACTTGGTGCTCTCCGATAGCATCTTCTTCACCAACCCCCACACAATTAAAAGGCCGAATGATTGTGTAAGGGAGCCCATATTGTTCCAAGGCCCCCTTGCAGAAGTATTCTACAGCAAGCTTTTGGAACCCGTAGGTGCTCAACGGGGGAGCACAAGTCTTAATCTCACTCTCTGGTGTTGGATATACATCTGTATTTTCAAAAACCATACTACTAGAAAGCACAATAATTCTTTTTAGATTAGCTGTTTGGTGCAACTTGATCGCTATATCAAAGGTTGATGCTAAGATGCGCTCGTTTGTTGCCAACAAATCATAGGCATATTTGTGAAAGTAAGTGATGCCGCCGATCATTGCGGCGCCAGCAACAATATATTGAATATCTTGCAGTTCTGGCGGAACGTTGTCTGGATCAAAATCGATTGCATCCATCTCGATTAAATGAAAGTTGGGATGACTATCGTGGGGGCGTGTGATGGGTCCATACTTTGAGAAATTATCAACCCCAACAACACTATATCCGTTGCGGAGAAACTCTGCGCACAAATAAGAGCCAATAAATCCTTGACTTCCTGTGATTAAAACCTTTGTCACTTTCGCATACCCTTAAACACCGTAACTCTATATTTGTTATTTTCGTCCAGTAAATCCTCAAAAAAATCAACACCGGTTTCTTTCATGAGATTGGCCATTGCGGACACATCTTTAGGCAAGCACATACCACCAAAACCACGGAAATTAGCATTACATTCTAAATAATTTCCATGAATATGCTTCCGCTTTATAACAGCGTTCTTGACATTAGTGTAATCAACGCCCTTTAATCTGCATGCTTCATAAAAACTATTAGCAAAAATAATCAACATCGCATTATAGACATTATTAAAATATTTGCAAAACTCTGCTTCCGATGGTGTTAGGCGCACGAACTCATCTGGATAGGAGCCGTGACAATCCTTCAAAATCTTAAAAGTCATGTCATCTTCGCATCCCAAAATACATACATCGTGATTTTCAGTGAAATCTGTGATTGCGCATCGTTCGCGCAAGAACTCGGGAACAAAACAAATATTCATTCCAGTTTCTTTCCTCAGGCGGTCTGTGGTGCCGGGAACAACTGTGGACTTAATCGCGACGATACCCTTATAATCTAATGTTTTCAGGTCATAAATTACTTCTTCAACAATAGTCACATCACACGAACCATCTTTGTCGCGGGGAGTTGGAACGCAGATAAACACAGCCGATGTATCCAATACATCATTAATGGCTGTTTCTAAGGCAATGTCATGAACTGACACAGTGTGCCCTATTAATTCAAACCCAAATTTGCAAGCGCCTCCGACGACACCTACACCAACAACGCCGACATTCATTAGTAACCCAACTCCTCATAACTTTGAGGCAATTTACCATCCTTAAATTCAAATCTTCTCTTCCAAATAGGAGATGCCTGTTGCCAATTATCAATATCCAAATGAATCCGAGTCTTTGCAATATCCTGTTGCATATAAATCTCATCAAACTTGGGCTTGTCTGAGAGTGTCTGTGCTTCAGCAATCGGCTTATGATCTCCGGTGTTATTAATATAATGATTACAAGTAGTTGCATCTGTTTCTGAATCAAACAACCTGCCCCCATCAGCCTGAACCCTAAACATCAAATCATGAAGTGGGTGGTTAATATACTCAAATTGACAATCCCAGCCGCCAAGCTCTGTAAAATAATCCATTCTCATAAAATGATGAAGTGAAATTTTATACTCTGGGGGGATTCCTGGGAGTTGCAATTCTCCATGAAAGTGGGCTGACCAGAATCCCATCGGCAATGTCTGACCTGAATACATAGCACCTTCACGATATCGCATATTTACCACATCCTTACGAGTACCATGTTTTCGTAAAAATTTAACAGCATTATCAATAGCAGCAGGTAGAAAAATTGCATCATCAACACAATGATACATATATTCGCCCTCACATTGAATAGCTCCGATTTGGGCGGCGCGAGTGGGAGCACCGTAATCCTTGATAAGTTTTACATTATCAAAGTGCGTCATTTCAGGGGGCAAATCAAAAGGACTTACCAACACTAATTCCCAGCTATGTTCATTACACGCATTAAATAAACTACCATACATCATCAACCATTGGTGGGTTCTGATTGCCGGCATTAAAATTGAAACATCGTATTTATAACTCACACCCTACCTCCTTCACAACTTTTTCCCAAAACACTTTAGCACTATATTTTTTCTTATAGATTTGATGACCTTTGTTGGCAATGTGTTCTCTCTCTTTTTCATTCTCAAGATAATAATTCATTTTTTCTATTAAATCATTTTCATCTTCAAACTCAACGTAATGTACATTAGGTTTTAGATAATTCTCAATGGCGCTATTTTTGCGCTCTAAAAGCAACGACCGGCTAGCTAATACTTCCCACACACGACCTTTGCATTGATCATAGCCATCCGGTCCTTCGGGGAAATTGAGACTAATCTTGCTCTGACGCATTAATTGAGCATATCGTTCAGGTGATAACCCTTCTTCTCGTTGACCACCACCAATATAAACTTCAAGCCCGTTTGTGACGAGATGTGTCAAATATTTTTGACGTTCGGAATATCGAGGAGAACCAAGAAAGCTTACCTGTATATCCTGTTCTTGGGCGGGATAATATAAATTATCATCTTGGGGCGCCCATAACCATACTAAATTCTCAATATGAGCGCCAACGTTTCTTTCAGAGCCCCAACAAACATGTAAATCAGCAAACCCTTTTTCATTCAATTCTTCAATCTGAGGAATTCCCCACCCATCAAACACATCTGCCCACATAAACACTGTTTTGCAGCCTTTTTTTCGGATATGCTCGTAGCTCGTCTCTGATGGGTTTAAATGAGATTTACCCAAAAGAGAAAACACAATTAAATCTGGCTCTGTACGATCAACCAACGTTGGCAAAAATGTATCGATATGTTTCTTTTTAATCAACGAATATTCATCCATGTGTACAATATTAAATTTAGTCTCGGGAAATGTGTTTTTAAACGTCCTAAACAAGTTGTGATAATTGTTTGTCAGCCCTTTGTTGGGATTAGCATCACACCATTTTTCTGTTACAAACAGAACTTTTGGCTTATTTTTCTCCATAATAGTCTCCATATTCGACAACGATGGTGCTTTTGCCATCAGTGCGGTTGTATGCCTTGTAATACGCAGGGAAAACGTCAGAAGGCTCTTCTAATCTGATAATTTCAATATTGTTAAGTATTAAACGCATTCCGTCTGTGAAGTCTCCCACATGTTGTGCTTGCGGGTGTAATGGTCTCTCAGAGCCAATGCCAGTACGAATAATGACTTTTGGTATATACTGCCCATGAGAGAATGCCGGCATCCTATCGAGATGGTTAATTAACTGATTCATTGTTAACAGTAGGAAATTCCAACGAGGATAAATAGTAATTGGCACTGTACCTGCAACAGCTAAGCCATTAGTAATTCCCATTTGCATTTCTTCGTCCACCGGCATTTCTAAAAGCTTTTCTCTCGGCACGTTGACCAAGGTATTTGTCATGGCTGTGCCCTTGTACTCGACAGCTTGTCCAAGAAACATTGTGTCTGGTTGTTCTCCAAGCCATCGCATTGTTCTCTCTAATTCATCAAAATATTTTCCCATTAGAATTGTACCCTCTTTCCTGCTCCTGCATGCGGATATTTGTCTAATTTGTAACGATAATATGTAATATATTCGTCGTTAACATCTTCATATGTAAGTTTTTCTTGATTCCAAGTAGCTCTGGTGTCTGTACAAACCGACTTTCCGTTATCTTCAATAATAAAATGAATTGGAAGCTCGTGATTTCTGGCGTATTTAATACACTCATGTGCCATACCTGTTTCGGAGGTCATGTCTCCCATAAAACAATATACCTTATTTGTACCACCTTTACGCTTAATATCAAGGGCGATGCCAGTTGCGATAGGTAAAACACCAGTTACGATTCCAGAGGAGAAAACGCGATGCTTTGCAAAACATAATGAAATTGAACGCCCTTGTAAAATAGCTGCCTTTAATTCATCTTTCGGAACCCCCTTCAGTAAGCACTGGTAATGACTCCTCCATGAACATAACACCCAATCTTCAGGCCCAATATTGTGTTTCTTAAAAATTTCAATAGTTTGTTCTTCGTTATCGTTATATAAATGGACAGGCGCGCGAATCATTGCGGCGTCAAAGCAATTAGCTATCTCCGTCTCAAATGCAATTAATTCCTCTTTAGAAAACATCAATCATTCTCCTTTTCAATTTTTCTTATTTCTCTTGATTCAAAAATCATAGTATCGTTATGTTTCGTTCTGAAAACTTCGAAGTTCTTATATCTTTTACCCCTAAATTTAACATCATAACTTATCTTTTTCAGAATAATACCAATGCCGGCATCTTTGTAAGCCAAATCATCCGCATATGACTCGTACCAATGCACCAGATCTCCCTTTTTTAAAGTTGTAACCACTTAATCTCCAAGAAGTTTTCGTTTCAATTTAATTTTAGTCATATCTTCTAATCCGGTCCTCGTTGTTAACCCGAACTTCTCTTCTATCATACCAAGATATGATTCATTTTTATAATACTTTAAGAAAGCTTCATCGCGAAATTTCAAAACATCAGCGGCAGAAATATATTTTGTCGGCAATGGCTTAGTTTCGTATGAATGTTGGGAATATCCTACATGTTCGTCAGGCAAATCCCAACCTTCCTGAAGAGCGTCCAAATACAACTGAGACCCTGGGTAGGCCATGGCTGAGTAGAAATTAGCAAATTCGCAATTTAAATCAGCCGCTAAATCCAATGTGTCTTGCATTGTTTCAATATTATCTTCGGGGAGTCCAAAAATGTAATTCCCTATTACGTTAATACCGTGGTTTTGTATCTTTTCCACCAAGTCTCGGATATTAACGTCCGTAAATCTGCCCTTTACGACATCTTTTCTAACGACAGTGTTTCCCGACTCAATGCCCAATGCTAACCAATTAATGCCCGCATCTTTAAGGGTAGCTAAATATTCTTCTTTTACAGTATCAATTCTGGCATATGCCCAGATATTAAAATCATACTTTCTATCAATTAAAAGCTGACATAGTTTCATGAAATGATCTTTATAAAGAACAAACATTTCGTCTGCTATTTTTACATTTTTGATACCCAATTGTTGTAAGGTTTCAAACTCTGAAATAATAAAATCGGGATCCCAATACCTAAATTTGTTACGTCCGTAATCCCAATTCTCTAAATTGTTGTTTCCAAATGGAGCATTAATACAACAAAAACTGCAACGGAACGGACAACCCAAGCTCGTATATAGAGAAGCAAAAGGCACCCTATTATCATCGTTTGTCATCGCATGCCAGTTAGAAGTCCTATATTTATCCATCGGCAAAAGATCCCATGCCATTCCAGGTAGTTCAGTTGGAAGTTGTTCTTGTGTAATCAAAGGCGCCGGCTTTGTACATAAAATATTACCATCTTCTCTATACCACAACCCTGGTACCTTTTGTAATTGGGTAGGATCGTCCATATTAACGCTGAGCAGGCCATGGATTGTATATGGACCCTCGCCTTGACAGACAAAATCTGTATTTTCTTCTTGCATAGTTTGTCTTGCAACAGCAGACGGATGTAGGCCGATCAGTAGCGTCTTAAGGTGTGGGTGTTGTGTTTTAAGCTCTTGAAGCAAAAGTCTTGCTCCTATCATATTTTGAGTCGATGCGGAGGGCTGTTGTCCGTAAATTACCAGGACTACAAGCTTAGGTTGGTGTTCCCCAATAATTTCGGACGACTCTTTAAAATTAAGTCTCAAAGCTTCACAATCTAAAATATTAGCCGAATAACCCTTTTCGCGAGCGTTGTTTGCCAACAAAGCAGCCCAAATTGGAGGCTCGATTGCCGAATATTCTTTACTTAATTTTTGATAAATTATTGGCGCGCCATTTGGATGCACAAACAATACGTCTAGTTTTCTCATATTTTATCTCTTAATAATTCGCATACCAAGGAGATTCAATAATATTATAAGCGGTGATTAGCTGTCTAATGCCATCGTCCAAATCATATTCACATTTAAAACCCTTATCATAGAATTTTTGACTACTCACAATATAATCTCTCTTGTCTGGATCGGTTGTAAACTCGGCTTTCATAATTTCCAACGGGAGGTGTTCTTGAATCTTTTGAGCAAGCTGTAACTTATTCATATTCAAACGATCATTTCCTACATTATAAGTTTCGTTTTTGCAATTTTCCCAATTGTCAATAACAAATTTAAAAGCTCTGCATACGTCTTGCAAATGCACATAGTTTCTCATAAATTCACATTCATATAAAACAAGCAACCGCTCCCGAAGAGTCTTAAGAACAAAACTGTTGACCAACAAATCCGTTCTCATTCGTGTAGCAGGACCAAAAACAGTTGCAAGCCTAAAGGTCACATGGTTTTCTACTTTCTTATATTCTTCTTCCGCCGCAACCTTTGTTTTTCCATAAAGTGAAATTGGGTTTAGCGGCGACTCTTCTGTACATACTGACCCATTCACGCTTACGCCATATCCAGAATTCGTACACGGGTAAATTACCCTCTGATCACTTCTTTTATGTTGAGCAATCCAAGCATTAATCCCGTGATTAACCTCAATGGCGGTCCTCTCATCTTTATCGCAAACCGGAAAACCAACCAAAGCAGCCAATGGAAGAATAATATCTGCGCGGTCAAGTACTCGTTTTAACGCTTTCAAATTTCTCACATCATCTTTAATAAACTCAAAGTCAGGATGAGTGGAATATCTTAAGAGAGATGTAGGATCATACATTAAATTATCATAAACCACAACACTGTGACCATCCTTTAAAAGATAGTCAACCAATTCACTACCAATATAACCAGCGCCACCCGTAATTAAAATTTTATACACTTACCACTCCAATTTTCCTATTAAAATATCTTTTAGCATAACCCAATCGCATGCTTTCGCCCAAATAGGTCGCGAAAATGCTGCAGGCTTGTTCTTTTCAAAAACGAAATGCCCCGTCCACGCAAAAGGATAAATTACAAACGGGGCCGCTAACAACAATACCCAAGCCTTATAATATAATACAACTAATACAAATAGAATTGTAGCTAATTGTCCAAAAACATGTAAACGCCTAGTCCATTTATTTTGATGTAACAATAAATAATACTGATAATACTCGCTAAATGTCATTTCCAACTAATCTCCCAATCTTTAAATTCAGCCGCCAGACAATCAATCTTATAATCCTTTCTTCCACCAACAGTTTCTTGAATCTTATTTTTAGCGGTATTTCTAATGCCGTTCAAACCGTGAGTAAGTTCCAGATTGTTTCCATCCCTGACACCTTTACGATAATTTGATTCATTATGCCAAATGTGCAAATTCATTTGAGATAATACCACAATAGCCCTAACAACTTCGGCATCTATCTTTGTTGCTGCTTCTAAACATAAATTAATGTCATGACATATATCCGCAATTTCTTGTTCATATTCTTCTTTGTGTTCGGTTATAAACACTTCTTTTAATTGCGCAATAGATAACCGATCAATGAGTTCAGCTAAAGTTGGCAAATATTTTCTATTGGACATTTTCTAATCCTTTAAGTTGTGTGAAATAATCTTTAAAAAGATGAAAGTTGTTTCCAAATAAATGAGCATATTTGAAAAATAATTCACTTTCTTCGAGATTCTGCTTTACATTTAGTTTGTCTGATTGCGACCTTCCGCCGCTTAAGTAAAGGCCAATTATAATATTAATTTTTTTAAATTTTGAACCACCATTAACAGCGCGCAACCACATTTCCCAATCATCCGCAAAATCAATATCTGTATTAAAGGCCCCATGTTTTTCATTCATGGTTTTTCTCCATAATGGCATTGGGCCTGGCAAACACTTTATCATATTTTCCTTTGAAAAAGATTTTAGTGAATGTTCATATAATTTTCCATTAGATGAGTTCTTCTCATATGTTTCGTTGGGTTTGTCGGTCTCAAAACAGTCTCCATAAACCAAATCCACTTCTGGTGAAAACATAAGATGTTTTGTCAATATCTCAAGACCAGTGGCGTGACGGCGGTCGTCAATAAGACCAAAAGTTAAAAACTCCCCTGTTGACATTTTAATACCCATATTGAAAGCCTCCCCTGTGGTGGCTCTATAATCCAGTCTTTTGTAGATGATATTATCATATTTTTTCACATACTGGTCGATAATTTCTTTTTCATTTCCGGGGGAGTTGGCATCGATTAAAATAAGTTCACATCTATCAAAAATTGTTTGGGTTGTTATGTTCTCTAAAAATCCCTCAATATGTTCATCACCATCATAGAACGTACCCAAAATCGTTACTTTTGGCAATTCTATATTGTCATAATATTCTACTTCCTTTTCATCAATAAGGTTGAACCATTTATTCATTAAAGTGGTATTGTTACCTCTGATAAATTCCAGCAATTCTCGTCCTTTTAGTTTAAAATAATCTTCGCTGGCTGCACCAATTAAGTTATTGGTCACTAACTTACAACCAAGAATTCTAGCCTCGATTGACAGCCGGTTATAAGTCTCCAACCATTGAGGAAAGAAAACCAAATGTTCCACTTGTGCCAAATTAGCAATAAAACTTTCAAAAGATTGGGGGTGTATAAGTTCATATGGAAGATTGTTTTTATTACAAAAATCAATCGCTGACGGCATTCCTTTGTTTTTATTAGTAGAATTTAAGATCGCAAATTTGATTGTTTTCTTTGTATCTAAATTATTTTCTATAACCTTTAGTTGTTCTTCGGTCCAAATATTGCCGCTTAAGCTTATAATATTATTTAACAACAAGTTCTTTTGGACAACACTGGCGTGCTTTTTACTCTGACACATAACCGCCAATGCGTTCACATAAAAATCTTTATTGATAATCTGTGCCTCTGGTGCTAAAAAGTTCTTATATAACGAAGGGTTATTGGATTTTACATACTTGTGATCATGTTCTAAAATCACATATTTTGTTTTATCGATAAAAATCTTTTTTAAAGGCTCTGGGAGCAAGAAAAAATTAGCTATTATAAAAAAACTATCAAGATTATCAAGGATTGCCCCAGGAGTCATATCGACTGATTTAATTTTCTCTACTTTATATCTTTTTTGTAGCAGACCAATAAGGGCCGCATTACACAATTCAGCCCCTCCTTGTATTTCATCAGCAAAAAAATCAGATATAAATACAATCTCAGTCATATTCTACAACTTGATCCAAAATATCGCGCCATTCCTGTTCGTCGGCGCTTGCTATATAATCAGCTAAACTTTGGATAAATAAAGCGTTTTGTTTTTGTTCTGAAAACCGGTCGTGAACCTTTTGAGAATATTCGACCGCATTTCCTGCAGTGCTATCTTTGTTGTTATTGTGGACATCGTTGTAACAAAGCCTATATTGCTCTTTTGCGGATACCTCTCTTGCATAAGCCCACATAGATTCTTTGATTAAGACCCCTTCCCAAACCACTTCATCTTGCACAGGTGCCATATCAAACGCCACATTATAAAAATTCTCTTTGCCATTTTCATCTACTAGGAAATCTAATTGTCCAGACCAGCCGGGGCAAACAACGGGCATCCCGCTGTAACAAGCTTCAAAAATCGGAAGCCCGAACCCCTCGCCGTGAGCTAAAGAAACCAAAGCAGAGATTTGGGGATGAACGTATAACGAATGAATTTCATCATCCTCTAAATCACCATGCAACAGGTAGATTTTACAACGACGGTCGCCATACGGAGCCAACATACTCTGTAATTGACCTTGTACTCTTTCTCTGTCCATAAGACAGTTTTTAGCCAGACTTGTTTTTACAATTAATCCCACTTCTTCATCTTTAAATTCTTCCACAAACCATTTAATTGTGTTGGGAAGATTTTTGCGGGGGCCAAATTGTGCAATACACAAAAAATTAATATCATAATCTAATTTTATGCCCAGATCCGGCAGATTATCAAAACTCTTTGTAGGATAATCCACAGGATCAATCGGGGTCATAGTACGCAGTTCAAAGGTTTGTGATGAATCATCTTGATTAACCGCAGTGTATACGGTGTCTTCAAATATCCTTTTTGCGTGATTAGATACAACAATAATTCTATCCATAATGTTGGCTTTTTCAATCCACTGATGTGACACTCTTGTGGTTTCAATGCCGGCAGTATATCCAATATTTACAGGTGCAAGTTTTTCCCACTCATTTGGGATAGTGACTTGTAATGATATATCAAATTGTCCACCCTGTTGAAGATAAGCAATCGTTTTTTCGATAGTTTGATCAATCCAGGCTCTTTCGCTATCAATCATTGTCATCCATGAGGTTTGACCCCACTGTAGTGGTTGAATATAGATATCAAATAAATCTTCTCTAGATCTCAGCGCGCGCAAAGCAAAGCGTGATTGTTCTCCATAACCAGAACGTGTGAGAAGGGGTGCTTTAAGAAGAATTTTCTTTTTCATATTAGGCCACCTCCAAAAGATGCCATCTCTTATAGCCCTGTCGGGTATTCCATGAACCATTGCGTTCGATGAATTCGTCCATTATTCTAACCCATTCTTTTTCATACGTCTCGAAATTATAATTACTCTTGACATAAGCGATTCCTTGAGAGGACATATTATTATATGCCTTTTTAGACATTTTTATAGCCTTTGTCATATACTTTTCAAAATCCATTTGAGAAATACGATCCTCATAAATATAAGGTACTTGTAAGGAACCAATAATTGTCTTTGAGCACGGCTCAATACCGAAACCAAACCAATTTGTACCATCCGTTACTTGTTCTTGAAGGCCGCCCGTCATATTAACAATAATGGGTGTTCCACAAGACATTGATTCTAATGTCGCTAAACCGAACCCCTCCGCATCAGAAATATTAATGGTAAAATCAGCAGCATTGTACATAAGAGCCAACTCTTCTGGTGCTATCTTATTTGTTGACAGCATTACTTGGCCTTGGTCAATACCCAAATGAGTAATAATGTGCGGCAAATCCTGTCCATGGTTATCTCTGGCATCTGTGTGCATTAAAATGGTAGCCTTGTCGTGCCCCACTTTATCCAACCACTCCTTAAACCACCATATAAGAGTGCCCGATTGTTTGCGGCGAGCATTGCGATTGTTCCAGAAAAAGATTTTCTTTTCTTTCTTGATGTCTGATGGTTCGGAAGTTCCTGTATCAATAATATGTTGTCGAAGTGTCTGGATTCTTTCGATATCTTCTTTAGAAGTCAATTTTTTAAAGATGTTGTTGTTTACTGCATGCGGGAGATAACAACTATCAACATCTGGGGCCGCAGTTTTTAGTATTTCGTGAGTAACTTTTGAAATACACACTACTTTGTCAGTAGATCTATAAAACGTCCCATTAAAATAGGGAGGGGGAAAATTATCCCAAACATGATAATAGATCATAGGAACATTAACTCTGATTTCGTTTTCAATTTCCCACAACCATGTATAAAAACGGGGATCAGTCATAAACCACAGCGCATCTGGTCTTTCTTTTTGAAGAACTGAACGGATAACTTCTTGGCTTCCATATCCATCTACTGGATAAATAACCCAATCCTCTTTCCACGGATCGACTTGCTGCGGTCTATAATCCATATGTTTCATAGCACCCCCCAAACAGATAAAACTGTATCTTCCAGTTTTTAGAAGAGCTTCAATCATATATTTGGTCTGTGTCCCGACACCCGAGGGGGAAAGAGGGTGATCGGACAAGACTAAAATTTTCTTTTTTGTCATTTATTCCTCATGGACAATGTTTTGTCTTATAAAATTTGCACCCATAGCCGTTGGTGCAAGATAAGCGATTCTTAATATAACGCCGATTCTTAATATTGTATAGAGCCGTCGTCAATAATTTTAAAGCGTTTTGTGTTTTTTGAGGACCACTCGTAACCCTAAAAAACTCTACACGATTTTTGTTTGCTGTTCTCTTAAGTAGTGCGAAATGAGTCTCAACGTCCTTAGAATTTACATTCATTTTTTGTGCAAAGAAGTATTTATACAATGTTAATTGGTAGGTAACCAGCGCGTTAGAGCGCTTTCTAGCATCCCAACCCCACGAACAAGTTTTCCAATCAAAAATATGGACTTTTCCATCGGGAGTGGACACAATAGCGTCAATAAATCCCTTGAACTTGTAACCTTCTTCGCCTTCAATCGGTTCCATTAGCGGCATTTCCACCGCAAGAACCTCATACTCATCGAAATAATCATCTAAAGCATCTTGAATCTCTGGCATAATCTGCTTGCCTTGTTCTCTCATATCGGCAACAAGGCGGTCATCGACTTCTACGTCGTCGTCCAGTGCCTCCAAACACCCTTCAAACTCTTGGATAAAAAAGTCATCACTTACCTCTTCTTGTAGTAGTTTCTTTTCACACACAGAGTGCAT
>Ga0114906_1000097_pt1 | contig 55449 bp, 85 predicted proteins | sample MalvirDeepMed_M9_FD_89687 | JGI IMG/M metagenome (GOLD analysis project Ga0114906, IMG submission 89687) | Marine viral communities from the Global Malaspina Expedition - Malaspina viral metaG DeepMed_M9 | ecosystem: Environmental > Aquatic > Marine > Oceanic | place: Mediterranean Sea...
CGGTATATTTGGAGATTACTTATTCTATTTTAATTAAAACAGAATATCAGCAACAGATGAATGATCTGATTACGCCTTTTATGACCAAGACAGACGGAATAAACTATTTTGTGATAAATCATGATAACCACAAGTTTGAATCTTTTATTCAGGGAGATATAGGCTTAGATAACAACATTTCATCGATGGAAGCTGAATATAGAAAATATGAATCAAAAATTGATGTAAAAGTTCTCGGATATATTAATGGCGAGGACAAGAACGCAGAACAACCAAAAATTGTTATAAGAGAAAACGCTGTAGAAGTGAAATTTCCCCGTGAAAGAGTTGTATTTGGAGATATCCCAGAACATATCGATAAACGAGGTTTTTATAAAGAATGATTTTTTCCCTTTGGGTGTTTAATACACTATTTATAAGAGAAAATAGTTCTTTGTTACAAGGAGAAATAACTAATGTCAGAAAGAAAGTTTAAATTTGTCTCACCTGGAGTTTTTATTGATGAGATAGACAATTCACAATTACCAAAAGTTCCTGGAGATATTGGGCCGGTTATTATAGGTAGAACACAACGCGGCCCAGCGATGCAAGCCGTGAAGGTTAATTCGTTTTCAGAATTTGTTGAAGTTTTTGGGAATCCCGTTCCTGGTGGAGATTCTACTGATGTTTGGAGAAATGGTAACTATCTTGCACCAACATATGCTGCATATGCAGCACAAGCGTGGTTGAAAAACAATAATGCCGCAACAATTGTTCGTCTTATGGGATACGAACATACAAATAAGACTACATCTACAACCCTTTATGGACAAGCCGGCTGGAACACCGGTGTAGCTACTGCTGCAGCCGCGACTGTTGCTGCAAACGGTGGCGCTTACGGCCTGTTTATGGCCAACAGCGGCACGTCCGCTCAAACTGGTACTCTAGCGGCTATTCTTTATGCTGTACAGGGCACCGCTTTTGCTCTTTCTGGTACGAGAGCAAGTGGTTCTGCCACTACTCCCGCAGCTGGAACATATGTTAAAAATGTTGCAGATAAAGAGTTTATCCTGGTTGTTTCAGATTCTTCTGGTGCAAAAAATCATCGTATTAACTTTACTGATACTTCTCCTTTCTATATCAGAAAAGTCTTGAATACAAATCCGACTAAGACTAATAGCAATATTACTGCGGGAACAGCAGAAACATATTGGCTTGGCGAAAGTTATGAGGGCGCCGTAAAAAGGTATGTCACTAGTACAGCCGCCTCTTCGCAGCACGCTTGGATAGCAGCGTTGCAATTATCAACGGTCAATGCTGCGAACAAAAGATTCAGCGCGAATCCCTCTCGAACTGGATGGGTAATTCATCAACACTTAACTACAGAGGATACTTCCAGCTATAATCCCGAGGCGATGTCTAAACTTTTTAGATTCATTGCTCTTGAGAATGGCGAATGGGAACAGCAAAATCTTAAGATTTCAATTATGGATATCAAGAAATCAACTTCTGTAGACAATCCCTATGGCACGTTTACAGTTGTTATTCGTATGGCTAATGATAGTGACAATGCTCCAGCAATAGTTGAGAGATATTCAAACGTTAATTTGAATCCAAATTCTACAGATTATATTTCGAAAAGAATTGGTGATACATATTCTGTTTGGAGTGATACCGATCGTCGACACCGATGGTATGGTAAATTTCCTAGTGTTTCAAAATACATTCGCATGGATATGAATGTTGATCTAGATAATGGCGCAGGAAATTCATCCTGGGTACCGTTTGGATTCTTTGGCGCGCCAAGATTTAAGAGATTTGCAGTTGTATCTACCGGTTCAGCTGCGGGTACATTTGGTCAAGCGCAAGTTAGTGTTTATAGTACGCAAACAAACGTGTCTCCAACGAGCGATGCAACCTTCGTTCTTTCGGCCTCGTCGGCTCCCTTATCGGCTTCAATCTTACACGCGAATTATGAAGTTTGTGCCGGATCTGGAACTATTGATAAATATGTGTTTCCCGCTCCGCAGTTAAGAGTTGATTCTTCAGAGGGCACCCCGCCAAGTTTGAAGAATTGTTATTGGGGTATTGCAACTTTCAGATCGGGCTCTTCGGCCTTTGATCCAAGTTACTACGACATGACTCGCATTTTAGGCGGTGCCGCCCCTAGTAGTGGCGATAGAAGCGGAACTGGAATTGAAGATTCTTATGTGTTTACATTGGATAATGTTAGTGCTAGTTTACCTACAAGCGCCGGCGGTGGAGTTTTGCACTACATTTCTGGTTCTCGCGCCCTAGGAACCTCTTTTAGAGGCACTGCGACAGGAGATGGTATTCCCACTGGTGCAACATCTGCTTCACTCGACGTATTGTTAAAAACCGGCGTCGATAGATTTACGATGAGTTTACACGGTGGATTTGATGGGTTGGACATTAGAGAGAAAGAGCCATTTAGTAATAGGTTTTTGGATTTATCGAGTGGTTTGACACCGGTTGAACACAATAACTATGCATACAACTCTATTAAAAGAGCTATCGATACAGTGTCCGATCCGGAAGTGGCAGAATACAATTTAATGCTAGCACCTGGTATTACCCACGAAGGTCTTACATCACACATGATAAACGTTTGTGAAGATCGCGGCGATGCCATGGCTATTATTGATTTAAAAGGTGATTACAAACCATTTACAGAGAATAGTAATACTGCAGAAAACAGAAAAGGAACCGTACTCGATGTAGTTACTAATCTCGAAAATAGAGCGCTCAACACAAGTTATGGTTGTTGCTATTATCCTTGGGTTCAGGTACGTGATCCACAGGCCGGCAACTATGTTTGGGTGCCGCCCTCGGTTGTTGCCTTGGGAACCATGGCGAGTTCTGAGAAGAAAGCGGAATTGTGGTTTGCTCCGGCTGGTTTTAATCGGGGTGGCTTAACTGAAGGTTCTGCGGGACTTCCGGTTGTTAATGTGGCTGACAGATTGACTGCAGATAATAGAGATACGCTATATGCAGTCAATATTAATCCTATTGCTACATTTCCGGCAGAAGGTATTGTAATCTTTGGACAGAAGACACTGCAGGTAACGCCGTCTGCTCTTGACAGAATCAACGTTCGTCGATTGATGATTCATGTTAAGAAGGAAATTTCCAGAATGGCTACCCGGGTCCTTTTTGACCAAAACGTTCAGGCTACCTGGAATCGTTTCTTGGGTATGGTTAAACCATTTTTGAGAGATATCAAAATTAGGTTTGGTTTAACTGCCTTCAAGGTTGTGTTGGATGAAACAACGACAACTCCAGACCTGATTGATCGGAATATCTTGTATGCTAAAATTTTCTTGAAACCAGCTAGAGCAATTGAGTTTATCGCATTGGATTTCACGATTACAAATTCCGGTGCATCGTTTGAAGATTGATAAGTTTAATAGTTTTTTTTAAAGTAATAACTAATTAGAATACGGAGGAAAAGAAAACATGGCATTTTGGTCGTCACCAGGAGTATCTCCTAAGAGACAATATCGATGGGTTATGAACATGGGTGGTGTTCCGCAATGGCTCATCAAAAAAGTGAAGAAACCCGGATATAATATTACGGAAGCAACTCATAAATATTTAAATCACACTTTCTATTATCCAGGTAGGGTAGAATATGAGAAGAGTTCTATTACTCTTGTTGATCCTATTGATCCGGATGCTACTGCTATCATGATGGGGATTTTACAGGGTGCAGGATATATGATTCCTACCGATGCTAATTCAAGGCAAACTATTTCTAAGAAGAATGCCACTGCAGCCTTGGGAAATGTTTTAATTTCGCAAATTGGTGCTGAAGGAGATATAGTAGATCAGTTTACATTTGTGAACGCTTGGCTCTCTAAAGCAGATTTTGGTGAGCTTGATTATGAAAGCGATAATCTATTAGATATATCTATAGAAATCAGATATGATTTCGTTACCATGCCAATTAAGGGTGGTCGCGGCGGTTTCGATCCTACGCCTTATGTTGGCGAAACCACTACGGGCCCAGGCCGCATTACAGATGGACGTTCGGTATTCTCAACCGAAGGGTAAACCACAACACGACACGGAGGAATAATGTCGATTCGAAATAACGAAGAACGTTTGGGGGCAACAAACCCAGATGTTTCTTCGCCTATCCCGCAAGTCCAACAGGACACTTCAACTTCCATTTTTTCATATGTAGTACCAACAGAGTTTGTTGAGCTTCCCTCCAAAGGGAAATATTACGACAAGGGCCACCCTTTGTGTGGCCAAGAAACAATTGAAATTAGACACATGACTGCAAAAGAAGAAGATATTCTTACTTCTAGGAGTCTTCTCAAGAAAGGTCTAGCAATCAACAGAATGTTACAGAACATTATTGTTGATAATAGTGTTAATGTAGACACACTTCTTATTGGAGATAAAAACGCAATCATTATTGCAGCGCGTATTTCTGCTTATGGAGCGGATTATGAAACTCAGGTTACTTGCCCTGCTTGTATGAATAATTCTAAATATGGTTTTAATCTCGAAGAGCTTGGAGTTAAATACGCTGAAGACATCGAAGAGGGAATTAGGGAAGAAGGAAATAATTTTATTATCACTCTTCCCAAAACCAAAGTTCACGTTGAGGTTCGATTGTTAAACGGCCAAGATGAAAAGTTTCTTGCAGACGCTACATCAATGAAGCGTAAAAACAATTTACCAGATTCTTCTTTGACTGATCAGTTTAGAATTTTTATTGTTTCGTTGAATGGACACACAGAAAAACAAGCGATTAACGACTTTGTAAACAATATGCCGGCAAGCGATTCTCGATATTTGAGAACAGTTTACGAAAGTGTTGTTCCAAACGTTGATATGAGTCAGAAATTTTATTGTAACAGCTGCGACTATGAAGCAGCAATGGAGGTCCCGCTTTCAGCGGAGTTTTTTTGGCCTAGGCAATGACTATATGAAGAATGTTTATGAACAATTCTTCTTCTTAAAATATCACGGCGGCTGGAGTTTCACAGAAGCATACAATCTCCCGATTGGATTGAGAACATGGTTTACTGAACGATTGGTAAAACAGATCGAAGATGAAAACGAACAAATGAAAAAAGCAAACAAAAAGTAAAGACTAGTAAATCACTTGATTCACAAAATTAGGCTGGGAGTATTCCCGGCCTTTTTTTGTGTCATTCGACTAATTATAAAAGAACTGTATGTTCTGGAGGGAAGATTGTGGAAAACACCATACAAGAAGATAAGTTAGCTCCAATCGTTATTGACTTAACGCAGAAAAATAACATTGATGAAAGTTGGTTGAGAATGTTTGGAGAAAATATTAAAGGGATTCTCAAAGCAATGTTTGGGAATGTTTCATTTCCAGTTCAAGTAAAGGGCACTTCGTCTGATGTTCGATCTTTTACGCGTGCTTTGGGAGGAGAAAGGAACTATATCTCAGCTCTTGAGAAATATGGTTTAGACAACCCCAGAACTTTTCGTTCCAAGTCTGAATTGACAAAAGCGACTTCTCAGTTTGAAAGAGATACAGGAATCAAATGGCCTTTTAAATAAGGAATCTAAAGAATGCTAGCAGCCGTCCTTATAATTATAATTCTCGCGACACTTCTGGGTATACCTGCGTTTGCAAGCGCGCCGAAGACCCTGACCCCCGCCGAGAAGGCCGCCGCCGCCGACGCCCGCGCTGCTGCGGCTGCGCGCACCCAAGAAAAGGCCCTGGAACGTTTAAACGATCTAAAAGAAAAAGAAGTACGTCTTCAAAAGGATATAGGGGATCTTGTAGCGGCGACAGCAATTAAAACCAAAGCGATTGCTGATGAAGAACATCGACGCGCTCTTGCCGGCGAAAAACTACTTGCCAACCTAGATGATAGAGCAAGGGCGATTGCTAATGAAGTCGTTGAACAGGAAGCACTAGCTTCTGCCGCGAGAAAAATTGCCGATGAAGCATTAGCTATAGCTAAAGAAAAAGAAGCAGCGCTGGAGAAATTAGAAAAATTACAAAAAAAATTATCAGCACCCGACGGCGCCGGTCCCAGCGCTGAATTAGAGGCCGAAATTGATGCACTTAAAAACGTTGACAACCAGGCCCAGATAGTCGCCATGGGCGCCGACGGGTATGCAAGAGACGCAGAAAAACTTCACGCAAAAAAAGTTAAGCGCCAGCGTGCGTTTAACAGGGTTCAAGAACAGACAGCATCCAAAATAACGAAATTAACCGGTCTTGCCAGTGAATTCAGTGAGGGCTGGATCGGTCAGATGCAGCAAAACATTAAAGAAGCCGGCAGCTTTACAAATTATTTGGGAGATATTGCTTCTCAATTTGCTAAATCGTTTCATCCTGCCAATGTGTTTCAGGGGACATTATTAAAAGTTAAAGAATCAACAATAGCCATGGTTCTCGCTGCAGATTCTGCTTTTGCTTCTTTTAATCGAACAACCGGCGCCATGGGCACGATGGATGATGTCATGTTAGATGTTCGCACCAACACAGCAGGGTTGGGAGTTTCTTTTGCTGAAGCTGTGGAAGCAACACAAGAATTGTATGTCGGCATGCGCGACTTTGCCGGCATGAGTGAAGAAGCACAAACAGAACTGGCCGGATTTTCAGCTTCCATGGGTCGCTTGGGAGTTGCTTCGCAAACAACGGCCACGTTCATGAACCTTGCAACAAAATCATTGAATATGACCACCGCCGGCGCCATGACAGCACAAAGAGAACTAGTTGCCACGGCTGCAGCTTTGGGTCGACCGATCGAAGAGTTGGTGGCTGGGTTTAATGAAGCAATGCCACAACTGGCCAAGTTTGGCAATCAAGCAATTGATGTTTTCAAGGGTCTCGCCGCGGCCGCCAAAGTAACTGGTTTAGAAATTAGTCAACTGCTTGGTATTACTGGTCAGTTTGATACATTCCAAGGTGCTGCTGAAGCTGCTGGTCGCTTAAATGCCATATTGGGTGGGGATTTGTTAAACTCTGTGGATCTTCTGAATGCTTCTGATGATGAAAGAATTCGAATGTTGATCCAATCCATAGAACTTTCTGGTAGAAGTTGGGAAGCTATGGGAAGGTTTGAGCGTCAAGCTGTGGCCAGTGCTGCCGGCATTACAGATATGACAGCAGCAAATCAATTGTTTAGCCAAAGTTTGTCTGCTTATGATCAACAACAAGCCGCTGCTGAAGCCAGCGCAATGAGTCAAGAAGATATGGAAGAAAGGGCTCTGCTCAATGCTTCAGCACAAGAATCTTTGAAGATCATGTTCGAATCACTGGCAATTGTGATTGGCCCGATTGTCGATGGGTTTAATTTAATAATGAAGGGTCTTTTAAAAGTTAATGGTGTTTTAGGCAATATGCTTATACCGACTATGTTTGGTTTAATTGGTGTCTTCTATGCTTTCACCAAGATAGCAAAAATATCTTTATTTTTAAGTAAGCTGCAGGCTTTTGCGTTGGCGATCTGGAACCTACAAAATATTCAGCTGGTGTTGTCAACAACTAAATTAACATTCGCTCACGCGCGCTTGCAGATAGTCATGGCTAGAACTTTATTAGTTGCTGGTGTTCTAATTGCTGTTTTTATGGTGTTTAAAAAATTGGGCCCAGAACTCGCCGCAATAATTGCTACCCTAGCCGCTGCTTGGCTCTTATATGCCATGGCCCAAAAGATGGCACTGGGTAAAGCCATATTAATAGTTTCGATATTGTTGGCCATAGGCGCAGCAATCATGGCATCCATGCATTCGCCGCCCCTCTATATTGGTATTTTTATTCTTGCAGCTGGTATGTGGGCTCTTGCAGCTGCATCTAGTGGGGCCGGCCCACCAATGTTAATATTTGGTCTTGCCGCTCTTATGGTTGGTGCCGCCGTAGCTCTGATGGGTCTTGGAGTTTGGATAGCCGCCCAGGGCATTGCAGCGATGCTTGATAGCTTGGTATCAGTTGAACCGGCACAATTGTTTGCATTAGCTATAGCGTTGGTGGCCTTGGCTTTGGCTTTCGCAGCTATTGGTTTTATTATGATGCTGCCTTTTGTCAGCGTTGGTTTGGCTGTGTTCGCTGCCGGCCTCTATGCTATTGGTGCGGCTTTCAAAGATATGTCTTTGGAAAAAATTGCTGCATTTGAAAGATTCACAAGTCAAATGAAAGATATGGATAAAAACGTGGGCGTTAATTTGTGGATGGTCGGAGAAGGAATAGAAGAAATTGCCGGCTCAATAGACGATGTGCCTGTATTTAAAAGTCTTGCCCTGGCTCACACAATGGAAAAAATGGCAGAGGTCGCAACGATTGCCACACCAGCCGCAGTAGAATCAGCAAAGAAAATGACAGATGTAATCAAAGAAGTTGCTTCTATTAAAATAGGTTTTGCTAGTGTGTTAATGTGGGACAAAGCTATTGATAATTTGATAAGAGTCTTAAAGGGCGCCACCGCCCCAACTGCCGGCGCTGCAGCCGGCGGCGGTGGCACAACCGTAGTACTAGAATTAGACAGAAGACAATTGGGAAGAACGGTTGTTGATCTAGTTAATGAGAGATATAATTTAAATGCCTCATAATAGGAGAAAATAAAGATGCCTTTTTGGAACGACGGTTCAATACCCAGTGGTTTATCGAACAATGGCCAATATATTGAGTTTTTTCATTTGGTAAGTGGAACCAGTGTAGCGTTTCGTGCTTTCGTTACTCAATTTGAAGACAAGTTTAGTTCTGATTGGAACACAGAAGAAGCTTTTGGTCGAATGGATCCAATATCTACTTTTAAAAGAACAACTCGTAATATTAGTTTGGGATGGGAAATCATAGCTGAAGATTCAACTAGCGCTGCAAAAAATTTGGAGGATATTTCAAAGTTGATTCGAATGCTTTATCCTTCTTATAATACTGGCGGTGCCCGCGCCAGTGGTCCAGCCCGTCCCAGCACTACTCATATATCTGGTCCTCCATTGTTAAAGTTGAAGTTCATGAATTTGATAAGGGATGCAAAAGGTGGTGGAGGCGTGGGATCGAGTGTCAGTGATAGTGGGTTATTGGGATACGTTGATGGGTTTACACACGCTCCAATATTGGATGAAGGTTTTATAGAAACTAGTTCAAGCATATTTCCCAAAGCAATGCAAATGTCTTGTACTTTTACCGTTTTGCATACGCATGATATAGGATGGGATCAACATGGGGTTTGGTTAAGTGAGAGTGATTATCCGTATAAAAATACTATGACGGATGCACAACTGGGGACCTACATAAACCGCCAACTTCTGCCCCTCGTCGATATCGTCAGCGCAGACGACGGCACGCCGGCCGCCCAACGAGCGGCAGACGTGGCTTATAGCCAGTCGATGGATCTGTTGCTGCAGCTCCCGCCAAACGTGCAACAGGAAGTCTTTGCTGAAAGCGCAGAAATTCTTGGGGATGGATACTACTCGCCGGCGCAGGGATACGGGGGGGATTAAGACTACCAGTTGTGCTTGATAACACAAGGAAGAAATTTAAATGAGATATTCAATACGATCAGTTTTTACTAATACTTCTGAAACCTACAAAGAGGTTTTGGAGAAAAGAGATTTAAACAAAATAGAACAATACAGTACTCCTAGGCTAAAACACATTAACCCTGCTCAAATTCGCAAGTTAAGCAGAATTCCTCATGTTTGGAAGATTGGAGATCGATTTTATAAATTAGCACATGAACACTATGGTGATTCGAAATATTGGTGGGCAATAGCTTGGTACAATAAAAGACCAACCGAATCTCATGTTTTGTTGGGAGACATCATCTTCATTCCTCAACCTTTAGAAATGATGCTGAGATATTTAGGAATTTAATATGGCTCGGAGTTTTATAAGTGGAAACGACGCAAGATCTCGGGAACAGTGTTTTTTGTCTTCGTTTGTCGATCTTTTTGCAGAAGCTAACAAAGAAGCGGGAAGCGAGTGGAATCAACCTGATTCCGAAGAAGTGATGTTAAAGCGAATTCGCGAGGAATTCCGCCGTGTGCGGAATATCGAAATCGAGGATTTTAATCTTGCTAGCGGATCAAAAATGTATGAGAATTTTACTTGTGTCATGACATCGAATCCAAGTTCGTTGATTGGTCGGTTGGTTACAGATGAGGGATTGGCCGAGTTTTTTAATCTTCGACCAGATCAAATGTCGGCTGTAATGCCAAAAATTAGAATTTTTAAAATGGTATACCTTGAAGGTGAAGACGGTCCATCTAAAGATGTTGAATTTATTTTTGATGGATCTTATGATCCAGAGAATATTAAAGAGATGACGCAGAATCGCGCCGGCCGCGGCAGCGGTGTCGCATTAAAAAGTTTTGAGTGGGAATTATTGGGTACAAACACTGCAGAAGTTGATAACAATATTAAAGCAAATTTAAAATTATATTTTCAAAATTTCAAAGATTTGATTAGTGCTGAATCTTTGGAAACTTTTACTCTGTGTCAAAGAAATCAGAATCTAGATGCCGCGTTGCCTTATGATGAGGCAAACTATTTAGATTTAATTTTTCGTTCTCAAAAGTTTGGTGGCGAGACCGGCGATTTTAACGAGAGATACTATCGAATCAAAGTTGTTCTTGGGTGGACTGTTGATAAAAACATAATAGGCCCTGGTAAATTATTTACTGCTCGGTTGGCTGATAAAATTAATTCTGTTGGCACAACTTTGCTTTTGAGTTTGTTGAGTCATTCTATTGATTTTAGAGAAGACGGAACAATTGAATTAGATTTAGAATATCATGCTGCAGTTGAAAGTATGTTAACAGGGCCGGCCAGTAATTTGTTGCAAGCCGACACCGATGAATATTCCGGAGGCGTCCGCATACTGAACCCGGCCCACCCAGTCTTCAGAATACTCGTCGACGCCGGTCTCGACTCCACCGATATTCCCAGACTTAGCGCAAATGATTTGTTGGCTTTGTTGGATAGCGAATTGATAAATTTACAAAACGAACTACAAGCCGTTCGAATCGACGACGAAGACGCTGCAGCTGCAGGCGAATCGGGCCCCACGCCCGATATGTCAACAGAATCCGACTGTGAAGAAGACCCCGAACGCGTACGCGTAAGTGAAGAAACCGGTATTGGGGGTTGGTTCGGAATTGGGCTCGATATCGAACAATTAGTAGAAGCAGATCTAGTCGCGGTCAACAGCTTAAGAAATAGAATAGTGTCTGAGACATACTCCAGATTTCTTAGGGGATTGATTAATCTGAGAGGCGGCACCGGAATTTTTTATGTTGATGTACCGGACGCTATTTTCTCCGACGAGCCCGGCACCGTCCGCAGCGCATTTTCTAGGTACCAAAGAGGTTTAGATAATCAGACATTCCAGATTCAAAGAGGGCGCGGCGCAGCTGCCGGGTTCGAACGCACCGCTACCTATAACGCGGCCATGGCTGAGGCGTTAGCTGATGACGACGCCGGAGAGCCCGCCGGTTTCGAGACGCCGACAATTGGTGACGATCAAAAAAGAATTTATTATTTTTATTTGGGAGATTTGTTAGATGTTGCTTTAAATATTCTCAAAAGAGATGGCAATCCTCAAGAATTTGGAGATATTAATATGCTGCTTGGTACTATTTTTTTGCACTTGCCAAAGTTTCGGGCCGCACCCGAACGGCCATGGCGGTTCGGCGCCGAAGTCCGAGAGGCTGATCGAGAAGCCTTCGCCTTAGCAGCCCCAACAGCGTTGATGAATATGGCTGATTTACCAATATCTTTGAATTTATTTTTTCAGTTTTTTACTGACAGGGTTATTGCCAGAAATAGAACTGAGTGGACCTTTAGAACATTTTTACAAGAACTTTTTTCTTATTTGATATACCCATCCATGGGCACGGAATGTGCTGAACGTTCTAGAGTTGTTCGACCAAATATTGATATATTACACGTTAGTGCTTATGGAGATGAAAACAATGAAAATCGTGTTCGTCCTGGATCGGGCCCCGACGTCGACCGGGATGATCAGGGTCGGTGGGATAACCGAATGCCGAGAGTATTTGATCAAGACATCGTACCAATAGCGACTTATAACGGTCGTCTTTCTGATCGTAAACTGTTTCACTATCTCATTCTACAAGCGAACAATTTTAATTCTGCTGGTCGTAATGCTATGGATCCAGAATCCCCCACATGGGACGCACAAGAAGGAATATATTGGTTAAACATCGGAAACCCCCGGGGCATAGTAAAAAGTATCAAATTCAAAAAAGATGATCAACCTGGAATGCGCGAAGCAAGAATGGAAAGAGAGGGATCGATTGGATTGGGACAATTGCGAGATAAATATAATGCCGACATAACACTGTTTGGAAACGGCCTTTTTCAACCCGGCCAATTAATTTATCTTAATCCCACTGTTGTTGGACTACAATCTCCGGGCTTTGCAACACATTTGTCATCTGTCTTGGGAATAGGTGGATATCATCAAATTATTACTGTTGATAGTGCAATAAGTGATAATACTTATGAAACAATACTAAATACTTTGTGGGTTGGTGCCGGCGAGCCAGGTTGTTTTGATGACCAAGCGAATCCCTGCACCGATCGTTAGGGAACCATGATACATTAATATGGCAAGTCGAAATTCAATATTACAAATGCTTAAACGGCAGCAGATTCCATTAGGAACAAATGAATTAAAATCTAAAGATCTATATAAACAACGAAGTCTATATAAACTTTCACATAGTGAGAAAAAGAACACAATTGATTTCTGGTATAAACAAACTTTATATGGAAGAATTGATTCTCGGGGAAATTCTATATATCCCACAGAAACCAACTTTAAAGAATTTAGAGGTAGTGAAGGAGTTTATGCATTAAATTTTGTTGTTGATGCATATGATAATTTTATTGATACATTTACTTTGAAATATCGAAACGATCCTGAGTTTTTGAAAGAAAAATACCTTTCTCCTACAGAGCTTATACCAAAGAAAGGTTGGACCAGCGTTAATGTAATGTTTCACAACCAAGTTTCAAACACATATAAAGCGTTTGTTGATCAGTATCTTCGAAATAATTCAACTCGATCGGAACAAGTGGTGTCTTTTGGTGATTTTGTAGAAAAGTTTTTAGAATTTTTTGATCTGGTTGGTACCATGTCTCCAATGACTAGAACCGGCATTATATCCAACTTATGGTGTACGCCAAATATTTCTGGGCTTTGTGTTGAGTTTGCACTTGAAGATTATTCTGTTGATTTTAATAAGCACAACGATATTTTTAAAAGTAAGTTTTATTATGGTTATTTAGATGCAGCAGAAAAGAATGGTTTTTTTGTTGATAAAAATGCGCCATGGCGACTGGTTGCAGACTTGGATTCTCAATATATGCAACAGTATATGAGTAGATATGGAGCCTCACCAGACAATTTACATAGACAATATTATATTAAATCTTATTTATACGACATTCCAGCTTTGAGGATTTATTTTAGGCAGTTTTATAATTCTTTTATTTCTTCTCGGCCTACAATCAGGTTTCAAGATGATACAACGTTGAATCGATCTGTGTTAACTGATGCAGAATATGAAAGAAGATACAATACTGATTATTGGATCTGGTTGTATGCCAAAATTAGACAAAGTGAGGTGGTTGACAAGCTAAATAAGCTGGATTTTGACAGAGTTGTAGAAAGAGCAAAAAATATTCGGAAATACCTTGACATTCGCAGAGCAATAGTGTATATTAATAGTAAGTTTTTGGGACAACTGGTTCCAACTGTGTAAGAGGGTGAATGCAGCTTAATCTATATTGTCGGGGCAGGCAACCTACGGAATTTTGTCCGGAAGAACTGAAAAACAAATGGCAGAGCCTCTCTGATGAAATTTCTGCCCATCAGAGAGCATTCATAGAGGCAAAGCTGTCTCTAAATGAATTTTCTATTCAAGATATCCTTCCAGAGAAGTTATACATTAAATATCAAGAAGTAAAGGATCAAATTCAGGATCACGTTTTGAAAAACTGTGAAAAACCAAAGAATTATGATTTTTTATGTGATCTCGACAGACTTATCGGTGATATAAAACAGCAAGAGCTTCAAATTGACGCAACACGCGTAAAATTTACACCAAGCAATCGTGAGTTTTTGCAGAAGATTAGAAAAACCAGTCCAATTGTCAATTATAATATGTTCGGAACCAAAACAGGGAGACTCACGACCAAACCAGGCAGCTTTCCTATATTGACTTTGAACAAAGAATATCGTTCAATTATTCAGCCCCAAAAGGACTGCTTCTTGGAAATGGATTTCAATGCTTTTGAGCTTCGGGTTTTGCTGGCTCTAATGGGCCAGGAGCAGCCCTCAATGGACCTACACGAGTGGAACGTCGAGAATATATACCGAGGCCTAGGGACAAGAGAAGAGGCCAAGAAGAGAGTGTTTGCGTGGCTCTATAACCCCAACTCAGAAGACAAATTAACGAACCGTTATTATGATCGAGGCAAAATAAAGGAACGCTTTTATTCCAATGGCGAAGTCAAGACGATCTTCAACAGAAAGATAGAATCAGATGATTACCATGCCTTCAATTATATCGTACAGAGCACTGCCAGCGACCTGTTTATGCAACAAGCAGTCAAACTTCATAAGTTTCTTGAGAGATCAAATATAGCATTCTTAATACATGACAGTTTGGTCATTGATTTCGACAAACGAGATCTAAATCAAATAAACGAGATTCGCGAAAATTTTTCTCAGACAATTTTTGGAGATTTTCCGATCTTAGTGAAGATCGGCAAAAACTATGGAGAGATGAAAGAATGGAAACTATAATTGGTCTGGGATCTGCCGGCTGCAACATAGCAGACAGATTCGCAAAGCACCCTCAGTATAAAATCATAAAATTCGACGTCGACATCTATGGAGAGAATTGTTATTTTCTGCCTCGTTTTGAAACACCGGAAGAGTACGAGGACCATCTAAGCGACTATACAAACGTTTTCAATAAGATAGATACTGATATACTGTTTATCCTGGGAGGGTCAGGAAACGTCAGTGGAGGGGCTTTACGACTGCTTGAGCAACTCGGGTCTCATCAGGCTAATGTGCTGTATATTCAGCCGAATATCGCGCTTTTGGGAGAGAAAAAGAGGCAGCAAGAAAGACTGGTTTATTATGTATTGCAGGAATATGCTAGGTCTGGTCTGATTAAGCGATTGTATTTGGTTTCAAACCCTTGTCTTGAAGAAATTTTAGGTGGTGTCGCCGTCATGGGATACTATGATAAATTGAATGAACTGATTGTTTCCACTATTCATATGATTAATGTTTTCAATCATTCTGATTTTATTGTAGGAAATTTCTCTGAACCGCACGAAATAGCAAGAATATCGACCTTTGGAATTTCTTCTCTAAAAAACGAACAAAAAATGTTTTTTTTACTTGACAACGTGCGTGAAATGGTGTATTATTATGGTATCAATGATGAAAGGCTCAAGACAGATACGGCATTGTTCAAGATGATAACTGACAACATCGAAAATCACGATATCAAAACGTCATATGGTATATATTCGACCAAATATGATGAAGATTATGTGTATTGTGTTGCGCATTCCTCTTTGATCCAACTTCGAGAAACAGAAAAAAAGGCTTTACAATTGTGAAGAGAACTGTTATAATAGTGACTACCAATTAAGGAGGAATCAATGGCACTAGACCTAGAAAAAATGAAACAACGACAAGCTTCTCTACAGGGCAGAGGCGGGAATGGCAATGACTTTTGGAAACCCGAAGAGGGTGAACAAGTCATTCGTATTGTTCCCATGGAAGACGGTGATCCTTTTAAGGATTACTGGTTTCACTATGGCGTGGGAGAGGCTCGGGGATTTCTCTGTCCGAAGCGTAACTTTGGGGATGAATGCCCTGTTTGTTCTTTTGCTTCACAACTGTGGAATTCTCATACCAACGGAGACGCAGATGCCGGCGAAGAAGCCAAAAAGCTTTTCGCAAAGCAACGATTCTTCTCACCTGTAATTATCCGTGAACAACATGATACCCCGAAGGTTTGGGGTTATAGCAAAACTGTGTATGAACAGTTGCTCAACCTGGTGTTTGATCCAGATTATGGTGATATCACTGATGTTATGGAAGGAAACGACATTCGACTTATTTATAGCAAGCCTGCTGGTCGTCGATTCCCCATGACAGAGATTCGAGTCCGTCCGCATAAGACAGCACTCTTCGATGATAAAGACCAGATCAAGGCTGCAATTGATAACATTCCAGACTTTGGTGCGCTTTTTGAGCGCAAGTCTTCTGCGGAAGTTCAGGAAACTCTCGACCAATTCCTCATTGTCGACAATCCTGCTAATTCTGCTGCAGATTCGAATTCTGGAGATTCTTCAATCGAAAGTTCATTCAACGAACTGCTTAACGCTTAACACATTTGTAGGAGGATCCGATGGCCAAACGAAAGAGCACCAAAGTTGGCAAACTATCGATAGAAGATCTACGCTCGATCATCAACAAAAAGGCAGGTATGGAAGTAGCCCACGATCTCAAGGATGAAGATTGTCCCACCTTAGTTAAGGAATGGATTCCTACCGGCTCAAGATGGCTTGATAGTATCATAGCCAAAGGCCGGCTCGCCGGCATACCTGTCGGAAAGATCACGGAGATCGCTGGTTTAGAGTCAACTGGTAAATCGTACATGGCTGTACAAATTGCTAGCAATGCTCAAAAAATGGGTATTGATGTTGTCTACTTTGATTCAGAGTCAGCCATGGATCCTACCTTCATCGAGGCAGCAGGGTGTGATTTGTCAAAACTGTTATATATTCAGGCAACTAGTGTGGAATTTGTTTTAGAGACAATTGAAACACTGCTTGAATCCAATGAAAACAAAATGTTGTTTATTTGGGACAGCTTGGCAAACACCCCTGCTATCTCGGATCTTGAAGGAGATTTCAATCCTCAATCAAGCGTAGCGTTGAAAGCAAGAATCTTGGCAAAGGGAATGTCGAAACTGACAGTCCCGATTGCAAACTCAAGATCAGCGCTTTTGATCTTGAACCAGTTGAAGACCAACATTCCGACTGGTATCAATGCTCATGTTGTGGCGATGACGACACCTTATGTAACTCCTGGCGGAAAAGCAGTAGCATATGCATATTCCCTGCGTATCTGGCTCACAGGCAGAAAGGCAAAATCATCTTTTGTAACTGATGATAACGGATTCCGTGTTGGTTCGGAAGTCAAAGCAAAACTTGAGAAGTCAAGGTTTGGCTCACAGGGGCGTACATGTAACTTCAAAATTTTGTGGGGTGGTACCGACGTTGGCATTATGGATGATGAAAGTTTACTTGATGCAATCAAAAACTCTGATCGAGTGACGACTGCTGGTTCTTGGTATACTCTGGAATATGATAATGGTGAGGCTGTAAAGTTTCAACCTAGCAGATGGCCAGAGAAGATTATTGAACCGGAATTCAAGAAACAAGTTCTTCAAATTATTGATGAAGAGATTATTCATAAGTTCGACAAAAGAGAGGGTGATGCTTCTCAATTTTATGACAGTGAATAATTAATAAATAACTATTGACTTATAGGCCCTCATCTGGTATACTAGATGAGGGCTTTTTTATCAAAGGTAAACATGAAAAGAGTATTAATCATTGACTATCTCAATTTGTTTTTGAGAAACTATATTGTCGATCCCTCTCTTTCTTCCAATGGTCAACCCATTGGAGGTTTAAAGGGAAGCATCAAGTCATTACAAAAGTTGGTTCGAGAATCCAGACCACATGAAATTGTTATTTGTTGGGATGGAATCGGAGGATCCAAGAAAAGAAAAACATTAAAAAAAGACTACAAGGCCGGCCGAAAACCTATTCGGCTTAATCGAAGTATTCGCAATCTTTCAGAGAACGAAGAACTTCAAAACAAGATTTGGCAATTGACCAGAGTTTCAGAATTCTTCAATCAGATGCCTGTGATTCAATTGATGATCGACAATGTAGAAGCAGACGATATTATTGGATACTTGTGTATGTCGAATGTTTATTCGGGTCTTCAGAAAGTGATAGTGTCCAGTGATAAGGACTTCTTTCAGCTTCTCAGTGAAGACACCGTGTTACATCGACCAATTCAGAAAGAAACTTTAAACAAGAACAATATTGTCGAGAAGTTTGGCATTCATCCAAACAATTTTACCTTGGCCAGAGCGATGGTCGGAGATCGCAGTGACAATATTTCTGGTATTCCAACAATTGGTTTGCCAACAGTAGCAAAACGGTTTCCGTTTTTGAAAGAAGAAAAATCATATCTGATTGATGATCTGATAAAGTACTGCAAGCAACAAGAAGCCAAACTAAAGGTTTACGATCGCGTGTTAGACAATATAGATCTTTTGGAGGAAAATTATAAGCTGATGCAGTTATATACATCAACGATTTCTCCTCAAAGCAGACGATATGTCAAAGAGACAGTTGGAGGATTCATTCCAGAGTTCAACAAAACAGAATTCCTGAGAATGTCCACGAAAGACGGGTTCGGAGAGTATAACTTTGAAAATCTTTTTCAAAACTTCAACAGGATCATAAGTGACCACGGAGAATAAAACCACATTTAAAAATTTTGGTATTACCTTTCAACAAAAGTTGGTCCAGATAATTTTGGAAGATCGATCATTTGCTGATCGAATTGAAGAGGTTTTGGATGAAACATATTTTGATGTGCAATATCTTCGTTTGATTGTTGAAGAGATTTTTAAATATAAAGAGAAGTATAAACTACATCCTACTCACGATGCAATCACAACCATTTTTCGAACAAGCTTTCAGGACGAAAACGAAGTTTTAATTAAACAAGTGCATACGTTTCTTGTTAGAATATATAAGTCGCATGTAGAGGATGCTGATTTTGTTAAAGAGACAGCGTTGGACTTTGCGAAAAGACAGAAACTTAAAGAAGCAATGATCAAATCTATTTCTCTTCTTCAAAAATCATCGTTCGATGAAATCAGTCATGTCATCAATGAAGCTCTGAAGCTCGGCACTGACACCAACTTTGGATACGACTGGATCAACGACTTTGAAAAAAGATTTGAGATCAAAACAAGAAACGCAATTTCAACTGGGTGGTCAGACATTGATGATATTTGTGATGGCGGTTTGGGTCAAGGAGAACTTGGGATAGGTATTGCGCCATCCGGCACGGGCAAAAGTATGTTGCTGGTTCATCTAGGGGCTAAAGCTCTCCAGGCCGGCAAAAACGTGGTTCATTATACACTAGAACTTGCCGATACGGTCATTGGATCTCGATATGATAGTTGCATTTCTGGTATCCCAATCAACGATTTGAGAGAGAGAAAAGATGATGTCTATCAAATCATTAAAAATGTTCCCGGCAACTTGATTATCAAGGAATATCCTACAAAAAAGGCCACAACGAAAACAATAAAAAATCATCTAGAGAGAATAATCAAGAAAGGTAACAATGTCGATATGATTATTGTTGACTATGCAGATTTACTTGCCCCAATGTCGAGATATAATGAGAAAAGAAGAGAACTGGAGTCTATTTATGAAGAGCTTAGAGGACTAGCACAAAATTTTGTCTGCCCTCTTTGGTCGGTGTCTCAAACGAACAGGCAAGGATTGAATCAAGAAATTATTACAATGAATTCTATCTCGGAGGCGTTCGCCAAGTGTTTTGTTGCGGATTTCATCTTTTCACTCTCCAGAACAATGGCTGATAAAGCCAAAAACAAAGGAAGATTCTTTATAGCCAAGAATCGATTTGGCCCAGATGGGTTGGTCTATTCTGTGTCTATGGATCCCGCTAATGTAAGTATTGATGTTTTAGGACAGGAAGAGTTTCGCGAAAGCCTGTCGCAATCGCAGAGAAAAGACATGTTGAGAGAGAAATACAAAGAATACGTCGGGAGCAAACTAAAATCCGACAATACAGTAAAATACAAATTAAACAAGGAAGAGGAAGAAGAATGAAATATGATCCATACCAACAGACAGTAAGAAGGTTTCGCTTATCGGAGGTTTTCATTGATCAATATAGACATGAAGAAGTCCCATGGGGTCCTGTTGGCTATATTACATACAAGAGGACTTATGCGCGTCGGCTAGATGAATTTGATCCAGGAACAGAAGGCACGGAAGAGTGGTTTCAAACCTGTCGCAGAGTCATCGAAGGGATGTTCACGATTCAGAAGAAACACGTTGCCAGTCTTGGATTGGAATGGAACGATACAAAAGCACAGAAGACAGCAAAAGAAGCTTATGATCGACTATTTAACCTCAAATGGACTCCACCCGGCCGAGGGCTGTGGATGATGGGCACAAAATTCGTGGAGGAACGCACCGGTGCAGGACTATTTAACTGTTCTTTTAGATCAACACGCGAAATCGACACCAAAGGTGGTTATCTATTCCGTTGGATTATGGACGCTCTTATGCTTGGCGTGGGCGTTGGTTTTGATACTCTCGGGTCCAGAAAGCTCACGGTAAAGCAACCCGAATGGATAGACGAAGTACATTATGTTCCAGACGACCGCGAAGGCTGGTGTGAATCAGTTCAGATTTTGTTGGATGGGTATTTCTTCGGTCAAAGAGTTCCAAGGTTTGATTACAGCAAGATCCGAGAATATGGTGCCCCAATCAAGGGATTCGGCGGTACCTCTTCTGGATACAAACCTTTGAAGCAACTTCACGATGATCTCAAAGAGCTTTATGACGAACGGATAGGAAAAGAAATCCGCTCAACAACAATCGTTGACACAGAAAACCTCATTGGCAAATGTGTTGTTGCCGGCAACGTTCGACGATCTGCTGCGTTAGCTCTGGGTGAATACAACGACATGGATTATCTTTCAATGAAGAATGATGAGAAGAAGTTGTATTCACATCGATGGGGATCAAACAACTCTTTTAATGCCTATGTTGGGATGGATTATACTTGGCATTCAGAACAATCACAAAAGAACGGAGAACCAGGATACATCTGGCTAGATAATGCCAAAACTCGTGGCAGGATGAAGGACGGATATAGAGATGATGACATTAATGTCGCAGGTTTCAATCCATGTGTTACAGTCGATACTTGGATACACACTTCGACTGGACCCAGGCAAGTTCGCGATATGATTCAGAATGTTGATTTTGGGAAAATCATTGTCGACGGCAAAGAGTACGAGTCAACCAGTAATGGGTTTTGGAAAACAGGAATTAAGAAAGTTTTTGAGATTGAGACTGCTGAAGGTCACACTCTTAAACTAACCGATAATCACAAACTTATGACTTCGAAAGGGTGGCTTCCATTGTCGGAGATTTCCGTCGATGATAAAATCGTGTTGAACGATCATCGCGGCTATCAGTGGAAAGGTGAAGGGATTTTTGGTGAGGGATATCTTCTTGGGCTTTTGACGGGAGACGGAACGTTTGCGAAAGAGCAGGCGATTTTATCCGTTTGGCATGAAGACGATGAATCTCACACTGGCATTATGACAGAAGTGTTAAATTCAATTGCCCCAATGAAAAAGCGTAAAGATTTCAAGGGTTGGTCTCATATAACTTCAAGGAACGAGAGCAGGCTGCGTTTAGGTGAATTGAACAAGTTAGCCTCCTCTTATAATATTGACAGAACTAAGCGAGTTACTGAGAATATTGAACAAACATCTTGTGAGTTCTATTCCGGCTATCTTCGTGGGTTTTTTGATGCTGATGGTAGTGTTCAAGGTACACAAGCCAACGGTGTATCGATAAGATTATCTCAGTCTAACACAGAAAGGTTACAAGCTGTTCAAAGAATGTTATTGAGAATGGGGATTTCCAGTCGAATTTATCAAAACAGAAGAGTTGCCGGCAAATCATATCTACCCGATGGAAAGGGTGGAAATGCTTGGTATGATACAAAGGCATCACATGAGCTTGTGATTTCTGGTGAAGACTTATTTTATTATGAAGAAAGAATTGGCTTTTCTCACGACTCAAAGCGTCTTAAGTTAAAGACTTTGCTTTCGGAATATAAGCGTAAACCCAATAAGACTAAATTCTTGGCAACAGTTAGTTCGATTACTGGCTTGGGAGAAGAACCTGTATATGATATTACGGTTGCAGAAGTACACGCTTTTGATGCAAACGGGTTGTATGCTCACAATTGTGTCGAACAACAGTTGGAAGATGCAGAATTATGCTGCTTAGTAGAGACGTTTCCGGCCAAGCACGACGACTATGAAGATTACTTGAAGACATTGAAGATTGCTTATATGTACGGGAAAACAGTCACACTGGTTAATACGCATTGGCCAGAGACAAACGGCATTATGTTGAAGAATCGCCGCATCGGACTTTCACAGTCGGGCGTTGTTCAAGCTTTCAACAAGCACGGCCGAAGAGAGCTATATAACTGGTGTGATAATGCTTACGAAGAAGTGAGAAAACTAGATAAGGGTTATTCAGATTGGCTGTGCGTCCCTCGCTCTGTGCGCACAACGAGCATCAAACCATCGGGAACAGTATCACTGCTCAACGGCTCAACACCTGGGATTCATTTTCCCGAATCAGAGTTCTATATTCGTCGCATTCGCTTCTCAGCTGATTCTGATCTTCTTAAGACTATTGGAGAGCACGGCTTCAAGATCGAAGATGATGAATACTCGCCAAACACAAAGGTTGTGGAGTTTCCCATTCACGAACCGTTTTTCGAGAAAGGAAAGAAAGATGTTAGCATTTGGGAACAGCTTGAGATTGCTGCGCAATATCAACATTATTGGGCAGACAATTCTGTGAGTATCACTTGCACGTTTCAACCCGAAGAAGCAAAAGACATTAAATCTGCTTTGGAAATGTATGAAACAAGACTGAAGGCGGTCTCATTTCTAAAATACAAGGAGACTGGCTATGTGCAGGCACCATACGAACCGATCACAAGAGAACAATATAAGGAAATGATTAAAGATGTCATACCAATTCAGAGAATTAAGACAAACAATGCCGGCAATGGAACAAAGTTCTGTGACGGCGACTACTGTGAGCTATAGGAGGAAAAATGAGCTTAAGACCAGTAAATAGACACTTATTGATAAAGCCAATTAAGGCCGAGGTTAAAGAAAAAGAACAAGTATCCGTTTTGTTGCCAGAAGGTTATAAAATGGCAGCGACAGAGCCCTATGTAGCGGTTAAAATAATTAAAGTTGCACAAGATTGTAAAACGGAATTTCGTTCTCTAAATGGAATGTCAGTAATGGTTGATTCTTCTATGATTCAAGAGGTTGTTTTGAATGAATCAACTTTTTATTTGATATTGGAGAATTATATAGTGGGAGTTTTTGAATGAATCCCACAATACCCGAGAAGAAAGTTGTAAGAAAAACGCTTAGTCAATTAACCGATTACAGTTTACAACTACTCATCGATGCACAAAAAGAAAAAATTAAAAAAGAGAAACCAAAGAAGCTGCAGCGCGTAATTGAAAGAAACAAACTGTCAAGGCTAGAAGAAGAATTAAAAAAGAGAAATGTTGAACAAGATCGTTTATGATGTTGATAATCTTGTTATTGGTAATGGTTTAAACGCAGTACTGTTTGCTTATTTAAACAACTATACGCTTATAAACAATGAACTTAGGATACCTTTTAGGTTTGATTTTTTTGCCCACACTGACAACCTGTCGTCTTTGATTATTCCTGAAGAAAAAATATCACTGCAGGGAAAAGAAGGAAAAATAAACTTTGGAGTTTCCAAGGTAGATACTTATAAACATCTTCTTTTTGTCTTATCACTCGCCGGCTTGAACCCGCTATCAGATAAAGTTGTTTCTATTAGACTGGATGACAACAATATACTACGTGTCATAACAGAAAGATCACAGATTGGTTTTAAGTATGAACAGTTGTTTATTTTCGATGATGCCAATATTCATGGTTTACCTGACAAAATAGACAATATTAACGAAGGTTTATACAAAGTCCTTGATTGGATCAAAATGAAAAGTTGCACAACTCATTCTTATGAATACTTTGAGACATCAGATGATTTCGTGAATGAAGTTTTTCTCTATTGCACAGAAAGGTATGATGGTTATCATCCAGAAAGAAAGGATGCTGTAGCTGTTTCTTATTTAACTGAAAAGCAACTTCAAGATAGTAACTATTCAGACACATATGTGAAGTTTAAAGTGTTGGATATTATGAAAGCTGCCGGCATAAGGGGCGCCCGCAATGGTCGTGATATGCTGGATAAAACAAAGTATAAATATTATGCTTTAAAGATTGAATCTGAAAGAAGGGAGACAATACCTCTGCAGATAAATTTATATGAAGATACTAAGTCTATTGAATTTGTACACGACAGCGAAGAAGACATAATTAATAAATATTTCATCGATAATCAGAGTTATTCATACAAAGTTAATCGAAAAATGGATTGGAATGAATATAGAAGAAATAAATGAAGACAAATTTTTTCATTTGGCCGGTATTATACCCGTTTCCGGGCAAGACTTAGATTTTAATATGCCATGGCACGATGCAATGATGCCAATTGCACAAAATTATCTTGCAGTCGAGAGGGCAGTTGTTGAATGTGCCTATGCCGGCTGTAAAACAATTTGGATCATTTGCAACGATGATATACAACCTTTGATAAGGTATAGGCTCGGAGATATGGTAGAAGATCCTGTCTGGAATTATCGATATATGGATCCAAAACCAGGTAAATCCAAGAAAGCAATACCAATATTTTATGTTCCAGTACCATCTAAAGATGTAGAGAAGAGAGATTGTCTTTCTTGGAGTGTGTTATATGGTGCTATAGCTGCCTGCAAGATTAGCAGTTTGATCAGCAGATGGGTAGTGCCTGGCCGGTGTTACGTAGCATTCCCTTATGGCATATATCAACCATGGATCGTGAGAAATCAGAGAGAAAAGAACAAAATTTCAAACAAGAAAGGGTTTTTTCTTTCTTATCAAGGAAAGACAATCAAAGATGGGGAATATTTAGGCTTTACATTTAAAACGGCCGACATCAAAAAGTTCACAAAGAATTTTAGAAAAAAAGCTACAACTAATTGGGTAAAACCTACTCCACTCGGAGAAAAAAAGAAAAGATTGCCAAAAGAAGAAAGATATTCAGGCCGGTTTTTCACTTTGGAGGATGTTTTTGATATTATAGAGATAAATACAGAAAAAGATACGATTTTAGAGATTCCATGGTATTTTAATGTTGACAAATGGGAGAAATACTGTTATTATATAGCATCAGATGAACGTAAGACAATGAAGAGACCTTCGAAAAGGATGCTTCACTATAGAGAATGGAACAAACTAGGAGAACCACTCGATGACGAATGAAGAAAACTACAACTCAATTGTATATTACATTAAAGATGATATAGGGTTTCCTTTTTATTATGATGAATTATCAGTTGAGCAGAAATATTTTGTTGATTCTTTTGCTGAGAACTATGAAGACAGTATTGAAAACGTAATCACTGATCTTGAACTGACAGTTTCAGATCTAGAAAGAGACTTGGCAGTGGCAGAGATAGAATGCAGAAAATTGAAGAAAGAAATATATGAATTAGAGGGCCGGCGTGACTGAACGATATCGACCAACAATTCCATTTGTAAATCTACACGCACACGATGTCTATTCAGTTGGTGATGGTTTAGGATATCCACAAGAACATTTTGACACAGCGTATGATCTAGGATTAGATGCTCACGCAATCACAAATCATGGAAACATGAGTTCACTTCCTTATATGCTTCTCCACGAAAAAGAGATGAAGGAGCAGGGAAAAGAATTTAAAGCAATTTATGGTGTTGAAGCATATTTTCATCCCTCTATTGAAGAATGGGAAGAGCTATACAACGAGAAAAAACAAAAGAAGAAAGAGAAGGTTGCAACCACTCTTGTAGAAGAGGGTGAGAGGCCAAACAATAAGAGAAACCCTCTCAACAAGAGAAGGCACCTTGTACTGCTGGCACAAAACCAGACTGGTTTAAACAATCTCTTCAAAATGGTCTCGAAGTCTTATCAGTCGCCCAACTTTTATCGTTTTCCGCGAATTGACTATGCTATGCTGGAGAAACACAATGAAGGCATCGTCGCGACCTCTGCGTGCCTAGGTGGCATTTATGCCGGCAGCTACTGGGAACTCCGCGAAGAGGGCGAAGAGGCTGTGTTAGACGCTATGAGGGAGACAACTCGCAGGATGCTGGCAATCTTTGGTGATCGCTGGCATGCCGAGATCCAATGGAATATAATACCAGAACAGCATGAATTAAATAAGCTTGTCATTAAAATCGCAAAAGAATTTGATGTACCTTTGGTCACTGCGGCTGACTGTCATTATTCAGTGAAAGAGAAGTGGATCGATAGAGAACTATACAAGCGTTTGGCCTGGTTAGGAAAGAAGAAAGCCAGTGACATCGATCCTTTGCCAGAGTCCATCGAAGAAACACAGTGTGAACTGTTTGTCAAGAATGGCGATCAGGTTTTTGATTCCTACAAAACATGTTGTGAAAAGATGGAAGTTAACTATGATGATGACTTAGTGCGTCAATCAATAGAAAGAACTCACTACATCGCACACACTCTTATTGAAGACTATACGCCAGAAACCAAAATAAGATTACCTGATTTTGTTGTTCCAAAGGGTAAAACTCCAGAGCAAGCATTGAAGTTTTTCTGTCAAACAGGGTTACGCCGGCGTGATCTTCACAAAAAGAAAGAATACATTGATAGGCTAGCACATGAGTTGAAAATCATCAACGATCAGGGATTTGCGAAATACTTTCTTACCATGAAAGCGATTGCAGACAGAGCCAGGATGGATAGGCTGGTTGGCGCCGGCAGGGGCAGCGCCGCTGGTGCTTTGACTTCTTATGTGCTCGGCATTACTCAGGTTGATCCGATTAGGTTCGGTCTGCTATTTGAGAGGTTTATGTCGGCTAATCAAGCCAAGATTGGTATGCCTGATATCGACTACGACGTAGAGAGGCCACAAGAGTTCAAGGAGAAGCTGATTGAGGAGTGGGGAGCGAACACCGTTGTTCCCATCACTAATTGGAACACGCTTAAGCTCCGGTCTCTTATTAAAGACATATCAAAGTTCTTTGACATTCCTTTTGCTGAAGTCAACAAAGTTACCAGCAAAATGATCAGAGAGGCTACACCACAAGCCAAGAAGGACCACGGCATCACAGCAGGGGTCTATTCTCCCACGTTTGAAGAGTTAAAGAAATATAGCGAAAGCCTGAAAAATTTTCTTCAAAGGAATTCCCAGATTTCCGATCATATTGATGTTTTGCACGGTCAAATCAGATCTTCGTCTAGACATGCCGGCGGCGTTGTGATTGCCGAGAATCTAAATGAGCATATGCCCCTAATCAAGACTGGAGGAGTCACGCAGACGCCATGGTCGGAGGGGCAGAACGTAAGACACTTGGAACCAATGGGTTTCATTAAGTTTGACATTCTCGGCCTCACGACGTTGGAAATGATTAATGGAGCAATCACTCACATCCTTAAACGCCACCACAATATAGAAAAGCCGGCATTTAAAGACATAAGAGAGTATTACGATAAACACCTCCATCCAGACGTTATTGATTTTGACGATCAAGAGGTTTGTGAGAATATCTTCCAGAAAGGGAAATTTGGCGGTGTTTTTCAGTTTAGCGAGTCGGGAGCGCAGAACTTCTGCAAGAACGTTGTACCAGTCTCCTTGTCAGATCTCGCAATGGTTACTAGTGTTTATCGACCGGGTCCACTGGGGGCAAAAGTCGATAGAAGCTATTTGGAGGCCAAAAGACACCCAGATATGGTCACATATGAACATCCGATTATTGAGGAAGTACTTGGTGACAATTATGGGTTCATCATCTTTCAAGAGGATATTGCAGAACTCGCTCACAAACTTGGTGATAACATTACGCTCGATGAGGGCAACAAGCTGCGAAAGCTTTTGATCAAAAAGGGATCCGAGGCCGGAAATGGGCGACTTTATGAGAAGTTCGTAAAAGGCTGCGTGGACAAGGGACTAACCACAGATCAAGCTAGCGACTTTTGGGAGAAGATGGCTTATTTCAGTAAGTATGGCTTCAACAAGAGTCATGCCGTCTGTTATACTATAATTTCCTTTCAGTGTGCTTGGTTGCTCAACTATTATCCGGCAGAGTGGATGGCGAGCGTGCTTTCACACGAATCGGAGAAAAAGAAAGAACGCGCAATCAACACTGCAAAGTCATTTGGTTTCAACATCGAAACATTGAATATCAACACATCCGGTGAAACATGGGAGATTTCCGAAGACGGCAAGACTCTCATTCAACCGCTGTCCTCAATCAAGGGATTGGGAGACAAAGCAATTGAGCAGATCATCGACAATCGACCATTTGAGACGATTGAAGACTTGTTGTTTGACGAAAACATCGTTTATTCGAAGTTGAACAAAAAGGCATTGGATGTTCTCGTTCGCAGTCAAACTTTGAACTGTTTGATGGATGAAAGGTTTACTGGAATGCGGCATTTTTGGATGGCTGTGGCAAATGATCGGCCAAAGACCAAGAAAGCGCTGGATAAGAATATCGAGGAATATGCCATAGAGGGAGATCTTCTCCTACAAGAGAAGGTCGAATATCTTTCAGATTTGACTGGAATGTTCCCGATGGATCTAGTTTTATCCGAGAAATCAAGAGAAAAGCTGGAAGAGCTGTATATCCCATCGATCAGCCATTATGATGTTGATTTGCAGGTATGCTGGTTTATTCCGAGAGAAGTTACAAGAAGAGTTGCCAGCAATGGAAGAGAATACTTCCTTGTTAAAGCAATAGACGATACTTCAGCGACATCAACAATATGGTGCTGGGGAATTACGAATAAAGATCATATCGAGCTTAATCGACCATATATGGCTAAATTGAAATACAGTGAAAACTGGGGATTTAGTTCATATGGAAAGTTAGGAAGAAACTTTAAGATGTTGCCAAACTAAAGGAGGAAAATGAATATTGAATATTTTAAAATCAGAGAAACAGCGAAGGCACCACGTCGTGCCAACCCATCGGATGCCGGCATGGATTTAGCGTTTGCGCCAAGTTCAGGAGAACCTGTTACAATTCATCCCCGGGAAGGTGCAATTTGCCCCACTGGTTTGAAGTTTGGGGTTCCACATGGATACATGCTCCAAATTATGAATCGTTCCAGTGTTGCAGCAAAGCGTTCATTGATTGTCGGCGCTCACGTTGTGGATGCTGGATATGATGGTGAAGTGTTTATCAACCTTCACAACATTGGACAACAGACACAGATAATTGAACCTGGTGAACGTATTGCACAAGCAGTGCTTATTCCAGTAATTCACGCCACTCCAGTTGAATTCGATCAAGATAATTTGTATTCACGGGTTAAAGTTCATAGTAGCCGAGGGGATGGGGCACTAGGGAGTACGGATGAGTAATTTTGGATTAATGTTTTGTCTGTTCGCTTTGGGTCACACATTCACTTGGTTTGCGAACAATTCGCAGCTAGTCTGGAGATTCTGGGAAAATAAAATGGTATTGGCTGTTGGGTGCTTTGGGGTGCCGGCTTTAATCTGTTTCTGGTGGGCAACAAAAATAGGATATGGGGAAATCAAAGAACTTTGGTCGATACGTTTATCGGCATTCGGAGCATCATATATGATATTCCCAGCGTTAACTTGGATTCTACTTAAAGAAAGCATGTTTTCACCTAAAACAATGATCTGTATTATGTTATCATTAACTATCGTAAGTATTCAAGCGTTTTGGAGGACAAATGGATAAACAAACACAAGAAGTGATGTTCAGTTCTAAATCTAAGGACTGGGAAACACCACAAGATTTTTATGAAAAACTAAATGAAGAGTTCGGGCCATTTACGCTTGACCCTTGCGCAACAGAAGAGACAACCAAAGTTTCTGAATGTTATTTCACACCATTGGACAATGGACTGTCTCAGTCTTGGGAGAAGCAGACAGTATTTATGAACCCTCCTTATGGCCGTGAAATCTCTGCTTGGATCGAGAAAGCATATAGAGAATCATTAAAGCCGAATACAAAAGTTGTCTGCCTTATTCCGGCCAGAACAGATACTAAGTATTGGCACGAATATTGTATGAGAGCAAAAGAAATACACTTCGTAAAAGGAAGACTGAAGTTTGGAAATAGCGAAAATTGCGCACCATTCCCATCGGCAGTTATTATATTTGAATCAGAACCACAAACTATCATCAAAACAATGGAGGCAAGATGAAAGACTATTATATCGTATACACAACAGACGGGTGTTCACATTGTGACAAGGCAATTGGGACATTGAGAGAACACGAACAGCTATTTATGATTGGGAATCTTACTCACAATCCAGAACTTCTGGATGAAGTCAAGAAACAGAACGAAATGACCACTGTGCCAATTGTTCAATATATTGTTCACAAAGAGGTTCCATGGCAGGATACACCAGTTCCACATCCAATGCTTGTTGGAGGAAGTGATGACTTGACTAAGCACTTTGAGGAACCAGAAGAAAATGTCGAAGAAAAAGACTAAAGAAACAGTTAATCATCCGGACCACTATAACAAGGGAATAGAAGTAATTGATTTCATTGAGTCTTGGGATTTTGATTTTGCTACTGGCAATATTATAAAATATGTTGCCCGTCATAAATTTAAAGATGAACCAATGGACGATCTAAAAAAAGCTCGATGGTACATAGACAGGTTGATTGAAACCTATGAAGAACAAAAGTTTCAATCAATTTATGGGATGGTCAAAGCATATGAGGCGCAGGAAGAATGAGAAAATGTTTATCTTACGATGACGTACTGCTAGTTCCACAGTATTCGGACATTAAAAGCAGATCAGAAGTAAATCTAGAAAACAGGCTGGGAAATACTTCGTTTCCACTGCCTGTTATCTCTAGCCCAATGGATACAATTACTGAAACTGAAATGGCTTTGGCTATGAATGATGCCGGCGGTTTGGGAATCATTCATCGCTATTGTTCCATCGCAGAACAAATTGGGTTTGTTAGCTATGAAAATGTTCGTGCTGCAGCAATTGGTGTAACAGGTGACTACCTTGAACGTGCGTCAGCGTTATATGGTGCCGGCATTCGTATCTTTTGTTTGGATATTGCTCACGGAGATCATTTTCTAATGCGAGATGCGATTGAAAATCTCAAAAAAGAATATGGGGCAGAGATCCACCTTATGGCCGGCAACGTTGCGTGTCGTAATGCATATGAGCGTTTATCCGATTGGGGAGCAGACAGTGTTCGTGTCGGCCTTGGAGGTGGTTCTATATGTTCTACTCGAATTCACACCGGTCACGGCATGCCTGTGTTTCAATCTATTTTGGATTGTGCCCGAGCAGATCTCAACACAACCATTATTGCTGATGGAGGCATAAGAACAGCGGGTGATATCGTGAAAGCCCTGGCTGCTGGCGCAGATTTCGTAATGCTTGGTTCTCTCCTCGCCGGCACAGCTGAAACACCGGGAGAATCGTTCGTGAACAAAAGAGGAAAGAAGTATAAAGTATATCGCGGGATGGCATCCAAAGCAGCACAGAAAGATTGGAGAGGAACTTATTCTTCAAATGAAGGTATCTCAACAACGGTTGCATGTAAAGGTTCAGTCGCCGGCGTTTTAGAAGAATTAGAAAATGGTATTCGCAGTGGTCTTTCTTATTCCGGTGCCAGGACCATTTATGCATTACAATTTAAAGCACAGTTTATAAAGCAGACACCAGCGGGGCAGGTTGAAAGCTCAACTCATATTTTAAGGAGGTAAAATAATGAAAGATTTCATTTCGAAAATTATTGAACAACTAATGGTTTTTTCCATTACATCGTATATTGGAATGTTGATGACCCTGAAGGCGATATTGTATTTAAATAATATCTTGAGGAGGTGAATTATGCCAAAGAAACTTCCAAAATATGGTGAAGATTACAAGAAGATTGTTTTTTATGATACAGACAAAAGACATGCAGATTTAAAAATTAGGTTGCAATATGACAATTTAAAACAAAGCGAATTCTACAGAGCGGTTTTGACAGCCTATTTAGAGAAAGAAGAGAACTTTATGAAGTTTTTAGAAGCATATAAAAAAGACAACGAAGTGCTACATAAAACAAAGTTGAGAACACAAGCAAAGATAAGAAAGAAAGAAAAGGAGGCAAAAACAAAATTTGCCTTGGGAAACAAGGAAGTCGAGAGTATTTTTGATATGTTGGAGGAGGAACATCCAGATTTATGAGAGAATGTGCTAAAAGTTTAATGGAATATGATGTAAGTTGTCCATGTAAAGAATGTCGTTTGTGGATTGACTACAAAGAAGATTCGAACTGTACGTTAATTGCCGTGCAGAAACAAAAAACTATGACCTTGAGAGAGGTCTCTGATAGATTAGGAATAAGTTTTGTAAGAGTGAAACAGATACAGGATGTTGCATTCAAAAAAATGCTTAAAAGGATGAAAAGCATCAAGTGATTTAAAAAAGCGTTTTATAGAATTTAACACTATTTATAAGAGAAAGTTCTTTTATACGAGGAGGCTTAGAGATAATGAGCAAGAACAGAAAGAAATTATTGAATGAAAATACGATTCGTCGTTTCATGAAACTAGCAGAGATTGATTCACTTAGTGAAACTTTTATTAGTGATCATCCGGGCAAGTTTGCAATTAATGAACAAGACGAAGAGCCCTTTGAGCCAGCTGAACTGGGCGCGGAAATGGAAGAAGAGCCCGAGCTTCCTCCAGAACCAGATGAAGAGCCAGAAGGCGGCGCCGAAAGTGATGTTGTTGAATTAACTGACGCAGTTGAGACCCTGATGGGCGTCGTCAGTAGAATGACTGGTGTTGACATCGATGTTGGCGGCGAGGCCGAAGGAGAGGAAGATATGCCTCTTGACGAGCCAATTGATGAGTTTCCGGAAGAGGGAGGTGAAGAGGAAGAGTTGCCCCCGGGAAATGAGATGTATGAAGATCTTGAGAAAGAAGACATCGAACTTCAGGAAGATGAAGATGAAAAAGGCTCCAAAGACCTCGAAGAGCGCCTGGCGCGCCGCGTTGCCTCACGGCTAGTAAAAGAAAGTCGATCGGATAAAATGGCCTCTAGATTGGCTGAAAGAATTGTTCGCCGGCTGAAGAATGGCTAGTTCGTTAGTCGCGAAAAGAGAAAGACTAACAAAACATTTCAAAAAGCAGATACCTGGTTTTGAAATTTTAAGTAAAAAAGAAAGTTTCCTCATAAAAGTTATCTCTAAGTTTCTCTTTTTTAACAAAACGTTTCTAACCGGTTATGTGACCACTTTATATCCCAAAGTCTATGTGCCTGAGTGGCCATGGCGAGAAAACGATCACATCAACGCCATGGCCACTCTTGCGCACGAATATGTTCATTTAAAAGATCGAAAGAGAATGTGGTTGTTCTTTAACTTTCTCTATTTGTTTCCTCAAAACCTTTCTTTGTTTTCTCTGTTTGGATTTATTAATCCATGGTGGTTTCTGTGTGTTTTATTCTTGCTTCCAATACCCAGCCCAACGAGAGCTTGGTTAGAGTTTCGTGGATATCGAATGACCTTTGCAGTTTGGGCTCATTTTTTTAAAGACAATATAGACATCGATAGTCATATCTGTGCAACAGTTAATAGAAACTTTGCCGGCCCAGGATATTATTGGATGTTTCCATTCAAACAATACTTAATCAAAAAGTTTTACCTTTATCACGCCAGAAGAAGAACTGTTCCAGAGATTCATGAAGTTCTAAATATACTAGAAAGTAATTAACAAAATCGATAAGAACCATTATAATCTTATAGCAGGAGACTAATTACTATATGCACTTGGACGATAAAATAGAATACAATGTAAGATCAGCACATCAGCATGGATGGGAGCCGACGTGGTTTGATGCTGACGAATTCGATGAAGAGCTAATTGAAAAGATTATAGAGTTTCAAGAAGAACACGATTTAACTCCCGATGGCCTCTGTGGTCCAATGACCTTTGCTCGAAAGTTAACAGAGAGAGAGGCAAACGAAGATACAAACCATATTATTTGTAATGGCGAAAAGGTTTGGATTGATTGGGACAAGACAATTAATCTTCATCACAAAGATGGTAAACCTCTCTCTGATGATTGTTATGCAGACTATCGCAAGGTTCGTTGGCCGACGATGATTGTGACTCATTGGGACGCTGCTTTGTCTGCGGATTCTTGTTATAGAATTTTAAAGAAACGAGGAATCTCCTCTCATTTTATTATCGACAATGATGGAACCATTTATCAGATGGTTGACACACAACACGTTGGATGGCACGCAGGGATTCGAAGTGTTAACACAAACAGTATTGGTGTCGACTTTTCCAATGCTTATTATACCAAGTATCAGAACTGGTATGTGCGAAGAGGTTTCGGAGAAAGACCTATACTTGAAGATGTAAAGATGCACGGCAGGACTCTAGATCCTTTCTTGGGTTATTATCCAATTCAACTTGAAGCATACAAGGCACTGGTCAAAGGCTTAAGTAATCACTATGGAATTAAACTTGAATGTCCTCTTGATGAAGATGGCGAACTACTTAGTACAGTCGATGACACAGCAACTGCCGGCGACTTTGAAGGTGTGGTTTGTCACTATCATCTGACGAGGCGTAAGAAAGACACTGCTGGTCTTGAACTAGATAAAATCCTAGAAGACATAAGGAATCACGACGATGGATGCGTTTGATAAACTAGTAGAAAAACATTTTCCACAGGCAGGACCACTGCAGGTGTTAATGGAGATGGTTGAGAAGCAGATTGATGAATTCAAGCATGCAAATATCTTACAAGAAGTAGGTACGGGAAAAAAGCAGACAGTCAAGTTTGATTGGACAGCAATCCCGTTCATGCCTGTTTCTGAATTAGCGTGGGCTTCTTTGGAGAGTAACGATAAAGCAGCGCAAGGTACGAGAGAACAATTGGAACAATTTATAAGTCGCATTGCTCCAGAACAGGATCTTCGAATTAAAATTAAAAACTTATCGAAAGTGCTCAACGACCCAGAACACGCAATGGGGCTAATTTCGCTGTTTGGGGATACATATGCGTCTAAAATAGCAGCCACTCTTTCGTACTTAATCTTTTTCAAAACTTTGACTTCGGTTATTACAAACTTTAATGCAGCATCGGCCGGCTTTAATTTCGAAGCATTTTTGGCTGTTCTTCTTGGTGGAGAACAGATACCAGCGGCCGGCGCCAAAACGATTGCAGATATTACTGATGAAAACAGACGTCCGATTAGTCTCAAATTGTATGCAGAGAAGGGCCTTAAGGCTGGGGGTAGTTATGCTGATTTGATAGGCGATTTGATTCGTTCTCCCCACTATATGCAATATATTGTTGTTGCAAAAAACCTTTCAGGCAAGGCCACACAAAGAGCGGGGACAATTGACTTTTATCGATACAATTTGACCATTGATAACATTTTTAATATATTATATTGGAGTGCATCCGACCAAAATGACTGGTTGATTAGGTTGCCTCGCAGGGTGATTGATCGTGTGTACGGGTATGGTGGTTTGTCATTTAAGGTTCCGGAAATTCCGGCTTTTTCCGACGTTAAACAAATGTTCGACGACGAAATTCGTAACGGCTTCGGGAACGACGACCTTGCAGAAGAGGTTGTGAAAATAATCGACTATGGTTCACAGGACAAGTTATTTAAGGACCCCCCCAAGGCCGGGTTGGGAAAATTGAAAGGCTTGGCTGCAAGAACGACAGTGGTTCCTCTTTTGGATAAAGTGTGGGAGTTTTTGAACGAACAAGAAAAAAGTATGGATACTCGGGAGATATGGAACATTATTAATGCCGCCAACGATCTTGCTAGAGAAGAAGCGATTTCAGCCCGACGAGCTATTTTATCTATTCGCGGAAAAGGCGCCGCATATGCCAGCGCTTCGGAGTCGGTAACGTTCTATAATAGCTTACCCATGAGGGAAAAGCGAAGGGCTCTCATGTTTACCTTCGGCTATCAACGTGGCGGGATCCAATACGAATTAAGAAAATCGGACATATATAACATTCAGAAAAAAGCTCGGGGCCTAAAGGTTTTTCCAAAAGATCAAAATAGTGTACACATTGGCCAGTTAGAAATTGGCCAAGAATCAATACAAAAGATGTTAGACAAGATGATAACTTCGGTTAACGAATCGGTGTTTGAGATATTTCAAAATATTAAAGTTGTGTCTGATAGCTTGCAGACGTACTTTGCCAATGCCATGGAAGATTCAACCCTAGCTGATAAAGCTATCGAGTCTTCACAAAATATTGAAGCCAAGACCAGAGAAGTTCGGAAACAGGAGGGCTAATGTCCAGACAATATTGTAGTGAAACAGAACTACACAAAAAGATCCTAGAAGGAGTTGATATTCTAACAGACAATGTCGCATCAACTCTCGGCCCCAGAGGTCGCAACGTTATCCTTTATCAAAAAGGAAAAAACCCAATCACAACAAAAGACGGTGTAACTGTAGCGAAGTTTGTTGAACTTGATGATCCAATCCAAAATGTTGGAGCACAAATTCTCAAACAAGCTGCCGAACAAACCAACATAGAGGCCGGCGATGGCACGACAACTTCAACTGTACTTGCCAGAGCTATCCTCAAACAAGCACAACGATACTTGATGGCCGGCGCATCTCCTATCGAACTCAAGAGAGGGATCGACAAGGCAGTCAAGGCTATTGTCGAGAAGTTAGAGGATCTATCTGTTCCAATTTCCAGTGAACAAGACGTAGCACATATCGCAACCATTTCAGCAAACGGAGACGAATCCATTGGAAACCTTATTGCCACTGCTGTCGATAGCGCCGGCAAAGATGGAGCAATTTCAGTCGAAGAGGCAAGATCATTAGAAACCAGTCTGGAGTTGATTGAAGGTTTCATCTTCGATTCTGGTTATGTTGCCGGTCATTTTGTTACTGATGAAAGAAAACAAGCAGTTGTATACGACGATCCTCTGATTCTTGTCACAGATTATAAGATCGAAACCGTTGAGGATATTTATCCAATTCTTGAGGTTGCTGCGAGAGAAGCAAAACCGTTCATCATTGTCGCAGAGGATATAGAAGGACAAGCTTTGGCGGCGCTCATCATGAACGCCGTTAGGGGTACAATGAAGGTCGCAGCAATCAAAGCTCCAAGGTATGGTGAAGAACGACGAGCGATCTTGCAAGACCTTGCTTTATCAACTGGAGCAACCTTTGTTTCAAGATTGTCCGGATTAAAACTTCGCGAAGTTAAACTTGAACATTTGGGTCTCGCCGGCAAAATTGAAAGTTTCAAGAACAGAACAACAATTGCCGGCGGCAAAGGTGATTGGGAAGAGATCGAAAAAAGAATTGAAGCATACAAAGTTGAGATCGGTCAAACAGAAGAAATTCACGAGTGTGAAAAGATTCAAGAGCGAATCACAAAACTTGCCAGTGGAATTGCAGTGATTAGAGTTGGCGCTGCAACCGAGATTGAGATGATTGAAAAGAGACATAGAATTGATGATGCTTTAGAAGCAGTTAAGTCTGCTCAACAAGAAGGTGTTGTTCCTGGTGGTGGTGTTGCTCTAATTCGTGCTGCTCACGATCTTAAAATTGAAGTTGACACTGAAGATCAAAAGTTGGGAGTTAAAATCATTCAAAAATCTGTTGAAGAGCCGATAAGACAAATGGCTATTAATGCTGGAGAATCGGCTGATCTTGTTCTTGCAACTGTTTATGATGAAAATTATGAATATGGTTGGGATTTTACCAGTGGAACTCCAACTCACATGATTGATAACGGTATTATAGATCCAACAAAGGTCACTCGTTGTGCTCTCCAGAACGCTGCGTCTGTTGCCGGCGCAATTATTACATCAAATTTTGCCATCGTTGAGACATAAGAAGAATTGTTCACTAATTAAAGTGAGGAGACTTTTCGATGCCTGATGAATGTAACGATGCTTCTGTCCTTATCGATTTAAATGCAAAAATGGAGAAGTTGATGCATGGGATCGATTCCGTAAAAGAAAAACAGGACACGATGGCCCACGATGTTGTTAAGATCAAAGAAGCTGTTTATAATCCCGATGAAGGGTTGTATGCCCGCCTCAGAGAATTGGAAGCTTGGAAGAAGAATTCAACAAAACTTATTTGGATTATCGTCACAGCAATGATTGGTCTCACAGCAGCTAGTTTCTGGAATCTTATTATTTCTCCTTAAAATACTTGACAATAGATAATTCGTGATTACATTATATACGCCGGCTAAACTACATTCATAGGAGGAATATATATGAACACGCTTGCTTTATTTCAACAACCACGTCGCGGAATTCTAGCTAGAGATAACCGACGAAGTTTTTTCGACTCATTTTTTGATGATTTCGCAATTTTTCCCCGCACAACATTTAGTCAGTATCCCACCACAAAAGTCAACAATTTTGATGATCGCTGCGAAATCAATGTGATTGTCCCAGGTCTTAATAAAGAAGACTTGAGCGTTTCTCTAGACGATCAGACTCTAACGATTTCTTATGAATCGCCTTCTGAAGATGGAAACACCACAGTGAGTTATTCATCTTTCATTAAATCTTGGACTCTTCCCAAAGGGACAACCGAAAAGGATATTAATGCAGGTTATGATTCGGGTGTGTTGACTGTTAGTGTTAATAAGACTATTCCTGTCAAAATCCCCGTAAAAATCATTTCCATCAAATAACTTCATTTTTCTTCTCTTGAAAAGGGCCGGCATTTGCCGGCCCTTTTGTTTTTAACAAACTATTTATATTTGGACTTGTATGAGATGAGTCAAGGACTGCCTGCATGAAAATAATGATTCGGAAAAGAAACCTAAACGAAGTAAGGGTAACTCGACAAATATATGAAGTCTTTTATCGTATGAAAATTAGACAAGATGCCAACTTTGAGCAGATCAAAACAGATATACGCGCAATTAAAGGTGTTGCAATTGTGAGTGCCAAAGCAGGAACTAAAAAAGAATTTGGAACATTTGAAAAGATAACTTATAGAATTAAGTTTGTTCCATATGGAACGCCTATTAAAAATTTCATATGGAATCTTGAAACAAGTTTTCGTAAGCTTCAAACTTATGGGTTGGTGTCTTTTTCAATAATTGGAACGCCGAAACTGTTGGAGAAATAATATGTGTATAATTTGTGTAGAGTATCAAGAGGGAAAACTAACAGCTAATGAAGCTTGGAAAAACTTAAACGAAATGCAGATACTCCTGGATGTAGAACACATCGATGATATCTTAAATATGATATTTTTTGGTGATGAATATGAGAACACTGCTAAACCAACTAACATCGACTATAACCAACCGAGCACCGTCGACCCAGACACAGATTATCAATATTGGAACTATGATCCAAAGGAGAAATGTTAATGAACTTCTCAACAAGAAAATGGAATAAATTTCTGATTGGAGAAGCGCGGCAAGAGGATGTTGATCGCTTTCTTGATCGACTTTCCAGAATAAAACCATCTGAAGCGCCATTTGATAATATTTTTAAAGGTAAATGGAGAATGGTTATCCCATATGCTCCAAAAGAATATGGGTACTTGAGGGATATCGCTGCGAAGATGGAAGAGTTGGGGCACGAACTGGAATATGTGTCGCCCATACCCCCATCACCGCGCGTGGGCTTGGGGTGGCATGCCACGTCGGCAAAGCAGGTTTCTCCTGCTTGGATGGTTATAAAGAAAAAGGACAAAGACTCTTGGATTGAACGCGATGCTAAACTGTATCAGGTATATATAAGAACCATGGATGATGCAGAGGCCGCAGCTGCTCCGTCCTTCAAGGGCTCTGGCCCGCCAAACAGGTTAGATTCATGGGCCAAAGAAAACCTAGACAATCCAGAAGCAAAGGCATATGCCGAAGCTACCGATCAATTAGTGAGACACAAAAAAAGGGGCGTTCGCAAGATAAAGTTAGGAAAAGTTCTTGCCCAAGAATTCAAAGATAGACCCGAGGTCATAGAAGCTTGGAACAACAATGCAGGAGAATACAACAACAAGAAAAACGTTTTCACGGTCGCGAAAGCAACGGAGAAATATTCTACAGTTATTTCCAGGCATCCAGTTGACATATACCGTATGAGTGATCACCTAGGTATTACGTCTTGTCATTCTTTAAATTCCACTCATGGCCATTGTGCTACAGCCGAAGCAGAGGACTTTGGTATGATTGCTTATGTTGTAAAGACAAAAGAATTGGAAGGGATTGATATAGATGCTGATGAGATTTTTATGGATGAGCAAAGACCTACGGCGACTGGACTAAAGGGTGCCCGAGTTCAACCAGTCGCGAGAAAAAGATTGAGAAGATATTTCAACAAGGTCGACAACTATGACTTGGCTCTTCCAGATAAGACAGAATATGGTTTTGATCGTATGCCTGGTTTTATGGGGTTTTTAACTGACTGGGCCGCCGAAGAACAGAGAGAACTTGTATTTGGAAAAGATGAGATAAGAAACCGTCCAGAAATAACTGACTTTATTCGTATGGGTGGATCTTATGAAGATAGCCCAGACAGCGAACTGTTCAACAACATGTTCAATCCGAAAAAGTTATACAAGTATCGCGCTGCATACAAAAATGATCAAGGAAAGATTATTGAACCTTCAGTTTGGTATGGTCGCCCATTAAAGGAATGGAAAGCTGCTAGCCAAGAAATTTATGATGACATTATAAAGAGGATCCCACCACAACATAGGTGGATGACTCCATCCACGCCATGGGAGACGATTCCCCCGGGCGCCTACTTGCAAGTTGATCAAAGGATAAGTACACGCCACTGGGACAAGGCCACCCCATTGCATTTTTATGCTACTTTTAAAATGGTCTTTTCTAATTCATCGATGACAAAGAAGGGAAAGAAAACAATAGAAGATAACCTGTTCGGGACCATAATGGGCTATAGGAACTTGGATGATGAAATACACGATATATTCGAGAAGCATATCTCTGCGATCGAAATACTGACTGCACAAATCGTTCCAGATCGCGATTTCCTCCATCGCGCTGGAGGATCAGTAGAAGCAAGGATAGATATTCTGACCGAAGGATACAAACTCGATCCGGATGGATTCAGAGAGTTTGGAGAAGATTTGCTGCACGATCTACCGAATATGATCAAAGCTAGCGACAATGTGATAGCAGCTTTCACAACTGCCGGCATATTTGGTGATGATGAAGAAGAGGAAGAAGAGAAGAAACCAAGCCGTTACGAGCTTGTATCCCAAGAAGAATATGATGATCTTCAACGACGCACCCCACAGCGGCCGCAACTCGATGAACCAAAAGAAATCGAAGAACAAACAGAACCTTTCCAAAGAAAAGTTAAAGCAAAACACAAGAGAATGAAGATAAGATTAATTGGAAAAGGAAAAGGTAAGCATACAGCCGGCTCCTATAAAAACAAACCTTCTTATAAAAGATCAAAGTCAGCTCCACCTCTTGGAGAAAAAGTTAACAAATAAAAAAAAATTTGTTATACTCGTTAAGTTAAAGAGGAGAGCCTAGATGCATAATATCTTTCACAGTTTAAGTTCTGAAGAGCTAGAAGAAGCTATCATTGAATATTTAGCCGGCAACAAAGGTCGTCATGATTTAGTGACTTCAATGTTGTATAATGCTTGTCACTACACTATTTCAAAAAATGGCGAATTAATAATTTCTCAAAAAGGAGAAAAATTAAAAAAGAGCCCTTGATTAATTTTCTCTCTAGTTACACTTAGAGGGAGAAAACAAATGCCTAAATTAAAACATACAGTTCTTTTATTATTTCTTGTTCTCGCAACACTCTGTTGCACCAGCACTTCAGTCATTATAACACCAGAAACAGTTCGCGAAACATCAGACAATATTGCCGTTGGAGAAAAAATTATGCTTTCTTTATTGGCAGTCAGGCTTAACGAGGGCGGACCAATTATTGGATCTGGGGTTCTTGTAGATGTTGATGGCGTACCTTATATGATGACAGCTTTTCATGTAGTTGCACGCATGATTCAAGAAAACCGGACGAGTAAACAAACCGCTTGTCATATTAATGTATATACTAGACAAGAAGATTGTGTTAATATTGTTTTGGGAGAAAAGTTCAACGGCCTGCCGCGAGTGAATCCAGGAATGGACGCTGCTTTGGTTCCATTAAGCTATTGGCCTAGAGGCGCGCAACCAGCAGAAGAAGTACTGCCTTCTCATGATTTTAGAATCGGAGAAGAACTTTTTGTCGTTGGCTGCCCAACAGGTGCGCCGGCCATTCTTACGGAAGGTATTGTGTCTGGCTTCGCCAACGATGAAAGGACTCGTGTTTTCACAGATTCCGATGCTTGGTTTGGATCATCGGGCGGGGGAGTATTTCTCTCTACGGGAGAATATGTTGGATATTTTCATAGTATGTTAGCCGGCAGAACTCCGTTTGGAATAGAAGTCACGGAAGGACTAAATATATTCAGCCCCTTGCCTGCGGGTTGGAGACTATAATAAAAATTAATCAAATTGCTTTTAACTACCTATTTATTAAGATATTTTCCAAGGGAGGAAAATCATGATTCATATCATTAAAAAGTATTTGATTAATTTTTTTGAAATTCTAAATGGTGGTTTTGTCGAACCTGAACGCTTTGTTCCAGTAGATACATTGGATGTTTTCATTATTCTTGCTTCAGTTATCAGTTAGTGGATCACAGACAGGTTCGCGACAATACCGTGGTGAAGTTCCAGTTCCTTCTATTGTTGGTTGACTCACTGGTTTTATATCTAAGAGTTGTTCTGTATTCTTATTATCACATTTTAAACCAAACATAATAAAAAGCAACGCTGTTATTGCCACGATGAAAAATAATATTTTACTAAACGTGATATCATCTTTCATATCAATTTTTCCAACACTTTGAACGTTGTTAACATCAAATCTCTGATTGCCGAAGATGTAGTGTCTCCATCGCCAGAGATTGTGACTTTAACTTCAAAGCCGCCAGAGTCTAATTTATTAATTTCTATTTCTGGAACGTGGGGTTCTAAATAAGGGATAACTAAACCTTTGGTGTTGTTTTTTTGTCGACGTAACTGTTGTTCAAAGTGTATTTTTTGTTGACTCACAACGCGTGTAATTTTATTTGATGTTTCTTTTGAGGCTTCTAGAAAAAGCTTTTGATTTTCGCTTAAGTTATCGTGTTGTTCCCAAGAGTCTTCTTGGGCTTCTAGATCTTGTGTTATATTGGGAGCATTATATGTATGCTTCGAATCGCTCACATAAGTAACTAGGCGGGCAGATTGGTAAAACCTTCGTTGGTGCCTCTAATCGTGCAGTATTTGTCGTTTGTCGGCGCGCCGACCCAGTTTCTCGCTAATGATATTGGTGCTGCCGACAACAGTGATTTGGTGCAAGGATTGACCTTGATTAAGACGCAACTTGGTGAATAGTTGTCGTTTGTCGAGGTCTTGTGGTAACAACCCCTCAAGAAGACCCTTTTTCATTGAAAGGTCATCATACATACAGATGACGTGGCTGGGATTTATATATACTTCTCTCATCTTAAACCCACTACTTCCACCAAACCCTTTCTCTCTATATACTTCAATCAATTTAATCATGTTGTTCCCCTACTAAAAATATATTTTGAGAGTTAACACTCCAAATTTCTCCATTATATAGAACACCACAAAGATTATTATATCGGTTGACAAATGCCGTTGTCACTGGCTTAAGTGTTGTGGTTGCCTGATGTACACAGGGGTTTTCCTTGTTAAATTTATACAGTGTTACCGCAGATGGCAAATAAATTAAATCACCCCCCTTCAGCTTTTTCATTTCTTGTTTCGTCATGGTGATTTTCCTCTGTTGATATTTGTGGTTCTCTTAGTTGAACCAAAGCTTTTTGATATCCGTGTAATATTTCAGAACAATCTAACATTGTATGGTCTATGCCGGCAAGTTCAAGACGTATTTTATCCATACGTTCTAAATGTTTTTCAATTGAAAAGTCATTGCACATGTCAACCACCATTTCGTTTAAATCACGAACTAATTCAGAAGATTTAACGGCAGCATTTAAAAGAAAGTCGGAAACTTTCTCCGGAATTTTGTCCATTTCAACTGAATATGTAATATTAACTCTCATTTTGAACCTCAATTAATTTTATGTCTCTTTCTGGGAACATTATCATTCCCGTTGATCCTTGCAATAAGACATGATATAAAAAATCGGAATTGTGACTTGGGTAAACCTGTTCGTTCTTTCGTACTCGAATGACGACTCCAAATTTTCCTATGAAGGCCTCGCCCCATTGACCAGGACCTGAAGATATGCGCGAAACTTTAACTAAGCTCCCGGCAGGATACAACGGTTTGGCTCCCTCGGGATTGAGAAAGTTGCGAGCTTCTTTGCTCTCGCACATTTCTTTGTATTGATCTTTGGTTGGGACAAAGTCGGGATTATTCAGCACTTGAGCAGCCAACTCACTGAGCTTTGGGGGATTGTTTACCCAAAACTCAGCACAACTCTTCATAATTCTTCGCTTTCTATCATCATAGTTTGTTCTCCACCCATCTTCACAATATTTGCTGTAAAGATGGTTGATCGTTGTTGTTTGCGGAGGAGAAAAGGAAGTTTTACATTTGACTGAGTTGAAAAATGCTAGTTCCACTGCAGTCAGGTGGTTTACTATTTTTGTAAGTTGGTTGATTTTTTCTTTCATTCTATAATGATATCACAGGTAGTTATACTTGTCAAGGGTTAATTGAGATAAATAAATCTTTTTTTAAGCATCTCTTTTGCTACTGAAACGTATTTGGATGGCATAGCCCAAACAAGGCCGGCATCAACAAGATATTGAAAAAAACTGATTTCTTCTGTCACTGTCATTTGGTGCCCTTCGTATCGCCGTAGCAATGTTATGATATCTTTTTGAGTGCTGACCAAATCTATCATATCCATTAAACCCATATCTGTTTCGTGACTAATGCTTCCAGAAGGTCTATTCATTGTGTTTTTCCTTTGTTTAAAAGATGCTTCCAATCACCTTTTTTTATAAGGTGGTCCACTATATTTTTGTCATAGATTAGGTTTCGCCCGACGCCACGTTCTTGAGATGTCCAGATAATAGTATAAAGATTGTCTTTTTTATTAACTCTGGTAATTATACCAAACCCTCCTTTGGAGTACTGGATTAAATCTCCTGTATTTATGATCGGTGCCTTCATATAAGTAATTAGAATTTTATATGCTATTCTTCTTCTTTGTTAATGTTTTTTAGCATTTCTTTCTGTTTTGTCTTGGACAAATTAGTGAAAAACTGCATAAGCTTTTCTCTTCTGTGAGATTCTGCTTTTTTCCTTTTGACGTTTTGAATGTTTCGCTGCTTTCTTTTTTGTTTTGAAAGAAGTTTTCTCTTTGCTCGCTTGTTAATCTGTGCTTTGTTCATGATCCGTCCTTCTTGTTTCTATCACTTTTAAATATCCACCGATAATCCACTTGTTGAGATCCATAATATATATTGACTCTTTTTTATTGGATTTACCCCAATGTATAAATATTTGGCTTCGAGTGGTCTTATATACGACCCCTACATCATCGTAGTCTAAGCTTTTGAGTAGTGTGCCTACTTTCATTCTGCTTCCTCCTCGCTCAAGTGAGCCAGAGCAGCCGTGCAGATGTCTCGGATTTTCTCTAGCACGGGGTGACAGGCATCCCAGGCTCCGGTCGCCTCGACTCGAATCGCCGTCAGTGCCTCCCGGTACGCGACTAGATCCTTCACTGGTCTGCTGCCTCCCTCCTTCCATGCGGCAGGATGCAGGATGGGCGTGCCCGCCATCTCAAGCTCGATGAGCTTGCGGTAGGCCTGGGCGTGCCCCTGGTTCCTGCACGGTAGGCACCGGCAGCTATCGCCGTGCCCGTCTACAGCCTGCGCCTCGTAGTGGATTGCGGACCGTTCGTAGTCTCCCATCCGCCGCCCCTTGCTCGGGCTCTCGGACAGCATCGCTTGGCCGGACCGCTCGTCCCAGTTGAGCAGGACCCAGATGGAGTACGGCTCTGTTCGATCACTCATTCTGCTTCCTCCAATGCCCTAAGCCATTCCTCTGCCTCTTTGAGAGCTTTTGCCTCATATCGAGACGCTAGGGGCTTGCAGTCTTTTTTCTTAACCGGCGTGATCCACCCCAGCGGACCCCAGCGGATTATGACCATATCGACCCCCGACTCTGTGCGGTATTCTCGTTGGACCACCCCAAAGGTGCCTCGTTTACTCACGACGTAACCCCTCATTCTGCTGCCTTTTTTAACTTGTTGAGGTAGTATTTAGAAATAGACAGCAATAAATCGGGTTGGTGCTTGCTCATATGTTCAAAAAAAGTCTTATAACTTGTTGAGAGTTCCCAACCCAGACCATCACAATATTGACACAAAACAACTGATGTAAACAGAGCCTGTTGGCCCGTTCCATAACAAATTACACATGGTGATGATTCTTCTTGTTTCATGTAGTTTATTATGAATTATCTCTCTTTCCAATCTCCACTGTGGATGATCGGTAGTTCTTTGTTATATTTAGAGTGTTTGTTTATTATATAAGCTTCTACGTTGTCAGAGTGATCCTTTAATTTAATTGACGAGCGACAATAAAACGTTGGATGCCCTTCATGATAGTCTAGGTAATCCAACGTTTCATCATCGACTTCGTAAACTTCGCCTTTTACAGAAGTTGAACCATTCAGCATTAAGCCTGGAAATACACCAAAGTTCCTCAATTCGTATCTTGGCAAGGTGTTAAAAGTTCCCTTGAACGTAGCACCTTTTAAAAGACAATTGTTGTATTCGCCTTTACGCAGTGTTCCATAAACAAATATGTTTCTTCTATTGTCCAAACTTCTTTTCCATTTCGATGTAGATGCTGTGAAACTGATCATAATCAGCATCACTTTTAAGGAAGCGATATACTTTAATCGCGGCCGAAACTTCTGACTTTGAGAGCCAGTTGTTTTCGACGTAGCTCTTTTTTAGATCTGAGCGGAATTCCTTAAACGGTTTCATTGCGAGTTCATTTTCATGGAAAGCTTTGATTAGATTTTCGATTCGTTGTTCTTTTGTGGTTGATTTGTTGCTCATAGTTTCTCCGTGTTTAGTAGTTGTCGATCTTGAGGGATCCGAGGTTGGTGTCGACTTGTCCAGACCAACCATTCCAATCGTGATCACTCAGGTTTTTTAACAGATTGCCAACAGTTGTGTCATATTCAACGTAAGCTGTGCAGAATCCACGCTTGTGGTCATACTGCTCTGTTTCTGTCTCGATCCATCCATAGTTGCTGCATTCCTCATATATGACATCGTGAACGTATTCCTCGAATTCCCACAAGCCTCGCTCGTAGTCGTCCAGGAGCCCGTCATGACGCAAGTCATTAAGGATATAAGTGTTCTTATTGGATGGGTGTAAGGCCAATGCTGTCAATTCAGCCACTAAATCTGAATGTTCAATGACGTCGTATTCATAGTTATCCCATGCATGGACAACATCTTCGCCATATTCCGAACGCAACTTGATTCTGGTGCTGCTGCTTAAGTTTGCTTCTTGTAGTTTTTCAATCAGTCCCACTATTTCCTCCGTTGTTGTGATTGTATATATATAATATCATATGTCATCTATTTTGTCAAGTAAAAAAGCACTTCCGCCAGGATTCGAACCTGGAATAAGGGCTTAGAAGGCCCTTGTGATTTCCCTTTCACCACGGAAGCATAATTCATAACAGATTTTTCTTCTTTAACGCTTATAAGCTCTAAGGTTAGTCGTTCTCATCGCTCTCTTCGTTTACCAACATTAACCCTTTTGTCAATGCCTCGATAAACCATTTTTCAAATCGTTTTGGGCTCCAACGCTGCAAATCCTGGCTCTTTTTGAACCAAGCCTGGAATTCGTCCGAGATATCGAGGCTGACTTCTGCTGTGCCATCTTCGTTTTCAACAATTTCTAAAATTTTAATTGGTTCGCTCATCTTTTTCCTCCTTAATAGTGTTTTGAGTTATTTTCGCGATGTCATCAAAAAATTCTCTGGTGTAACCAATGTGTACACCGCCGTATTCTTCTAAATCGTCTTTGAGTTTGTTTATACGAGACATAACCTGTTCGTAAAGGAGTACCACAAGGGTTTTTTGGTAATCTTCATCTAATTCTATTTTATTCATTATTTACTTTCCTATAAGAATTGACAGCAACAGGCCAAAGGTCAGTCGCAATCTCAAGACAGGCTTCGGCAACCTTCTGAATTTCAAATTGTGCTCCTTCGTGCATGCGGAGGTGAATGAATTTTAGGAGGTTGTTAAGATTCACTGTGCCATAATAAGTTGTATACATATTCTGCGGTAGAATTCCTCTTGCTTGTTCTCGGCAAACTCCCGCTTCGATAAGTTTATTGTAAAGTTCCAAGCAACCATTATGAGCACCCTTCACAACAATCGAGGCAGGTTGCGGTTCAAACAGGGCAGATGTTCCGTCAAACGACAATTTGGGATCGATCAACTCACCAGTATTGCTCGCTTGCCTATTGCTTTTATGCTGTGTTCTAAACGCTTGAGGCGAATAAAACTTAATATCAACATCAGTATACCGTCTTGAAATCTCATTGTAAGACCAAGTACGATGACGATGATGTTGAGAGCGAACAAAAAGAGGAACAACAAAAAGGAAAGTAGCACCACAATGCTCAAGCGTTGATGAATGTTTGTGTTTGATCAAGTATTTGATCAGTTTCTTGTCCTTGTCGCTCAATTCGTCTATTTCTTTGTGTTGTCCAAAACTTACTCGTGCAGCACGAACGATGGTTTCATCAGTTCCCCAATGCTGCACGAGTGATATTCTACCAATGTTGTCGTGATAAAGAAATTTTGTTACGTTCTTGTGTTCATCGTTCATAGACTACCTCCAGTATATCTTCGCTAACACGCCTCTCGTGTCCATCGTAATAAATCTTACAATAACCTCCCATACCTCCATAATATAACAGAAGCACGGGAACACTCGATAGTGATAGCTTCTTGACCCAATATGCATACAAAAGATTATTGTGCGTCGGAAGCGGATATTTAACCCTTACGAGATCACCTATTTTCACAGTGTCTCCAGAGTGTGAATATAACACGTTCGTACTTCTTGTGGAACGCTCCAATAAATTTTTGCCAACGGTCGTCTGTCTGCAAACCTCAGACGAATATCAGAATCTTCAAGGATTTTAATCACTACGCCAATACCATAGTAAGAAATTACATGACGATCAGAAACTTTTACTAAATCACCCATTTTCATAGTTGTCTTTTAGTGGATAAGATAGCATGCATCGTTAATGGCACAGAAATAACCCACTGGACAATCCCAGTCAGAATAGCATTCATAATGGCGATAACCTTCTTGATAACAATAACCATCCATTCCACAGTAAGTAAACATTGGACAGTTTCGATCAGAATAACATTCGATATTGTTAGAGGGTTTGTAGCAGAATCCATCAATTTCACAATATGTGTCATATGGGCAATCCCAATCACTATGACACGGGGCATCTGGGCTTGGATGTGGTCGTACCGGCCCGATCTCCAACAGGCAACCTTGGATTGCGAGACAAGAAAGAACGGCTATAATTTTGATAGGTGTTTTATTCATATTAGTATTATACCAAGAAATGTGAAAAAAGTCAAGAGAAAAATATTTTATATTTTTGCTCGTTCAGTCTTATAAAGTACGAGAAGGGGGACTTGAACCCCCACGCCCTTACGGACAACGGGTTTTAAGCCCGTTGCGTCTACCAATTCCGCCATTCTCGCATATATATAAAAGTAGTCATAGTGAAAAAATGGTCTCTTGTGTATTCCAGTTCCACCACCCGAGCGCATTTTCATTGTGTTAAAAGGATCTTTTCATTTAATCAATCTCTGACAAGATCGCTGCGAACCTTTCTGCTATTTCGCTGGTACATGCCCCGATATGAAAGCCATATGGTTCATCACTGCTCCACAGTTCCTCTGGATCTGGGTAGTAACTGTCGTAAAGACTGGTACATTTGTAATCATAAAGAGTGACTACATTATCTCCCCAGTCCTTGAAGATATACAAGCCGCTTATTTTGTATGAATCGCCTTCTTCTGGTTTTCCGAACAGTTCATTTAAGCGTGTTGGAGCAATTTCTATTGTTCCTCCAAAACTTGTTCCTGCAATGTCTGCTTCTGGTGCTAATACGAACATCTATTGTTCTCCTTTACAAATGACTTTTAAGTCTCTTGGGTTTTCAAATGTCGGGTTTGGAATAAAGTTGTCTTTGTCCCACCACGCCACTTTTGCATAATATTCTATTTTAACAATCGTTCCACAGGTATTTTCGTAGGCTCTGCCGCGAAGGTAGCTTTTGTATTTCACTAGATCACCGACTTTCATAAATAACCTCTAATACGGTGGACATTTCCCAACACATTTCCTGTAGTTTCGACCACGCGACGAGCACATCCGATAAGTAGGTATTATCAAATTTCACGATAACTCCAACGCCCCAGTCGTCGCGACTTTTAAGGTTTATTTTCACTAGATCACCGACTTTCATCTTTCACCGGAATTAAGTAGTTGGCGTTATGATATTCGATTTTTCCACGCGGTGAGAAGAGTTTGACTGTTAAGCCCTTCACCCCGGCCGACACGGTTTCAAATGGTTCAGACAAAATCACAGAAACGCCTGATATCCAAAATTTACTGGGGTCCGGTTTTGAGCAGGACTTCGCTAACATGCCAACTTTGATTTGGTCTTCGCGAAGGTAATTACTCATTCTTCTCCATTATACAACAAAAGCCGCCGAGAGTCAAGAAAATAATCTCGTATTCTCTCTAACGATTTGAATGTTTCTTCGTTATTTAACATTTCAGGAAGTAAACTGTAGTTTCGTTCTTTCATTATAGCAATCTGTTCGATTAAGTTGTTTAAGGATTGTAGATCATTTGCCTTCACAGATTACCTCCAAGGAGTGTCGATTGAACATTAACCTTCTTCCATTAGGCCACGCCACATCACAATATGTTTCGCCCACCTTCATAATAACGCCGACGAAATACAGCTGTGACGGTTGTGTCCCTTTGAGTTTCACAAGATCACCGACCTTCACAAATCACCTTTAATTGATCTTCATACAAGAATTGATACTTCTCTTCGTTGTTCAGAGTCGCCCGCTCACCTGGTTCGCCCAAGGCCGCGTAATAAACAACCACGCGATCCGACACCGTGTCGTCGAGTTCGACGATTATACCAATGTCGTTATCTTTGTCTCTTACAAGATCACCGACTTTCATATATCACCACTAAGTTAGATTCAAGAGCCACTCGATATGATCCGCAAGACCACATTACAACAACATCGCCATAACCGCCGAGTTCCCACGTTGGCGATAACAATCTTTTCATAATAACACCGATGTCACTCCAACAGATCATGTCGCTGGGTTTCACAAGATCACCGACTTTCACAGACTATCTCCCACCAGTAATCAGATGATGACCACATTTTCAAACCTGATTTGGTATTCATAACTAGAATATCACCACTTGTGATGCCGTTAGATCCCGGCGAATCGGGCGAAATTTCTGTCACCACCCACAGTGAGCGGCCATATTCCATTCTTATCAAATCACCGACTTTCAAAATATGGCCTCAATATAAGTTCCAATTGATTGTGCATAAGTCGTTCAATCAACTCTGCTTCTTCTTCGGTCATGTTCAGTGTAAAGGGAAGATCCACTTTTACTGAAACGCTGTTTTCATTGACTTCGGTGAGAAAGTAAGCACCACTTGTCAGGCATTTTGTCTCAAGAGCCATTGACTATCTTCCAACAGTAATCAGATGATGACCACATTTTGTAACCTGTTTTGGTACTCATCACTAGGATATCATAACCGTCCTCTCGCCATTTTTTGCCTTTGCTCACTTCTACCACGACCCATAGCGCGCCGGCGCGAGGATTTCTTATCAAGTCACCGACTTTCACAGACTATCTCCCATTGTTGGACCTCTGAGGTCCTTGTATACAACCAGTGTTCCCAACTATGTTTTATGTGTTTTATCTTAGTCATGCCGCCATTATTTTCGATCACCACATAGAATTGATCGCGTCGATCATCTTTGTGTCTTATCAAGTCACCGACTTTCATTTCTCTATTTCCAGTTCAGTTGGTTCGATCATTATCAAACCTTCAACGTCGGTATATCCAAGTTCACGGATTTCTTCTACTGAAATCGGCTTGCAAACCCACTCGCCACTATCGTTAGAACAGATAAGGGCTGAACCTTCATCAACTTGATCAATGAAAGTATTTGCGGAAGAGCTATTCATGCAAAACAAAAGAGAAGCAAAGATCAAAGCCTTGTGCATCAACTTACGCGATGATCCCTTGCGAAGATCCTGAACGCGATTGCGATGTTTGCCCGAACCGCTGCCAGTGCGCTTTGCGAGGCAATACGCGATAGGGTTTCGGAACTTCTGTGGTTTCTTCTTCACTTGCTCATTGCCTCCGCAATCGGGCTGTCGCCTCGGTGGATAGTGTCGGCATACACGCGAGCCAAGCCAACGTGTTGACTCGTTGTTTGACTCTTATAGTTCTTGCCGGGCTTTGTGAAATCAAATAAAATCTTCTCTTCATTAGGACCAGTGATCCCAATGCGAAGGTTGTAGGAATATAGGCTGTTTCCATCTGTTCGCAATGAACGGGTGAAGCCTTCGTTGCCTTGTACCCATCTGTCTACTACTTCTGCATTACACATTGTTCTTTCTCCTGTTTATGGTTTGTGTTGTCGAACATTTTCTAATCCGGGGAGGGGGAATTGAACCCGCCATTAAGCGGTTATAAGCCACTCGTTCTAACCGTTGAACTACCCCCGGCCGGTTCATATTCGTTTAACTCTCATAGTTGATTTCATATTCGTAATGTCTCGTAGCGACATCGATGCCATTCAAGACAACTTCAGAACCAAATGCATGCATCAGGTCTACCAGTAGATCCGTTATGGAATCGCTATCGAACCCGCGTGAAGGATCATAGCCTACATTTTCGCCATAAACATCCATCACTTCTTTAGCTGCTTCTGCTCTATCTTCGTTCGTTCTCATTATCTACTCCAATCTATACTGACTTCGACATTCCTATACATTCCCCATGGGTTGTCATACCAGTTACCAGCATCGCTGTCACTGTGCTCGGGGTATTCATAACACCCTTCAAGGATCAAGTAACCGTTGCCCCATTCGTCAATCTTTTCAAGTTCTTCGTAAATGTTCGAGATATCTGAATGGCTGGTGTGCCATTTGACACCAGAAGTATGAAACAACCTTCCACCTTCTTCACCTTCTTCAGTATGATCTTCTTGTGAAAAGTGTTCCTGAATGAACAACTTTGTTCTGACTGGTAGTTGATCATATACATCGTTTTTGATGGCTATGCCTACGTCGCTTCTAATTCCCATTATTTCTCCCTATGCTACGACTGCTAAGATCAAGTGTCCTTGATCCAACACGTCACACTCGTCCTCGACTGCGACACAAACTGAATGAACTGGATAGAACTCGTCTGTTTCGATCAGGTGAGCCGCTACATCGTCGTCTAAACGATTGTCGTCAAGTTCGCTAAGTTCTCTTAATAGTTCTCTGTAAGTCATTGTTCCTCTTTCGTTTCGTTAGTAGGACGTGAAGGGCTCGAACCTTCGACCCTCGGGTTAAAAGCCCGATGCTCTACCAACTGAGCTAACGTCCCGTGTAATCTTTTCAATGAAGGTAATTGGAAGTCGGTTCAATTAGTGGTTTGAATTGATGAAGGAAATTTCGGACTTCATCCATAACCTCGGGATCGAGAGTTACAGTGTCTTCGTCGAACTCGGCGCTGTCCACAATTCTCTCAAGCATTAAGACCGCGTTTGCGCCGCTTTCGGTTGCGAGAATTAGGGCTTCTTTCAATAGGTCATCCATTGTGTCTTCCTTGAAGTTCATACTATATTATCTCATGAATGGGGGTTTTTGTCAAGGTTTTTTTAGTGCAGATAGTCATTAAGTTGTTCTTCGGACAGGCCTGTCCACTGCTTTGCTCTTTGTACAACATCCAAGATTTCGTCGTCGTCTCTCGCTGTCGCAAGGTCGAGGACAAATTGAAAAAGGGTTTCATTGGTATTTACAATTTGACCTATCATCAGTAGTTCTTCTTCATTTAGTGATCTGGTTTTTTCTTTTGGTTTCAGTTTTCGACCAAACCACTTGAAGAAACCAACGATTTTGTTGAAAATACTCATACGTTATAACTAGTTATGATTCACTCTTTCGTTCGTATTGTAGATGATTCCGCTTTTCTCGTCACCCGATTTCAATAAATTCAATAACGCTAGATCTGAAATTGGATAGGACGAGTTTTTACCTAACCATTGGATTTCTATTAAGTTTTCCTGTTCGCGCCTTTTCGTAATTACTCCATACATCGTTTCGCAACTCCCGTGAGTATACTTGTATTTGAAAAGTGTTCCTACGCCTAACATTATACTTCCACCACTTTAAGATCTTCAGCGATATATCGCCTTTCTCGATGTTCGGGCTGACACAGAAGAACAGTATAAGTCATCCATGTTGGCAGCGGCCCGGCTTCATCCTCAAGTTTCCAGGCGGTTTTTTTTGCTTTCAAGACTAATCCCAAGGTTCCCTTTGGTACGCCGATGCTTGCGCGAGTGATTCTTACTAGTTTGCCTATCATTACTTTGCCTTGATCAACTTGTTGTATGTGCCATCGATCGCGTCTGTGAGTTCGTCAATGCGGTAGGAACATGTTCCAAATTGGGTTTCAAGTCGGCGTTGTCGTTGATGGTCGCCTTTGTCGAACCATTGAACCTCTGCACATTCTTCTTCGATCTTTATTATGATTCCATAATCACGATCCCCTAGGATCATATCGCCAACTTCGATTTTCATTATTGCTGCAGTTCTCCGTTGAGATACCAAAGTTCTAACCCACCAGCCAAAATTATAGCAGGTCCATCTTCACGATGTCGTTTCCCGTTGAGATACCACGATTTTGTTCCATCAGCCCATATCACAGCAGGTCCATCTTCACGATGTGGTTCTCCGTTGAGAAACCACTGTTGAGTTGTGTCGTTCCACAGTCTCATTGTGCGACCATTTTCAAAGTGAAAGGTTGTGATCCTTTCGGCTGCATCATATGTGGTTTTGTTGTGTTTCATTGTTGCTGCTGTACTCCGTTGAGAAACCAGCGTTTTGTTCCATTAGCATATATCACAGCAGGTCCATCTTCACGATGTCGTTTCCCGTTGAGCCACCACGCTTTTGCTCCATCAGCATATATCAAAGCAGGTCCATCTTCACGATGCAGTTTCCCGTTGAGATACCA
>Ga0114906_1000099_pt1 | contig 54839 bp, 55 predicted proteins | sample MalvirDeepMed_M9_FD_89687 | JGI IMG/M metagenome (GOLD analysis project Ga0114906, IMG submission 89687) | Marine viral communities from the Global Malaspina Expedition - Malaspina viral metaG DeepMed_M9 | ecosystem: Environmental > Aquatic > Marine > Oceanic | place: Mediterranean Sea...
AGCAAGGACCCCACGGATCATGGATGTGGAGAGATTCTAGTTCCTGAGGATTTCAAGGGTGACTCCCAGGAAGCTAAAGATGCGATAGAAAAAGAGGAACAAGATATCAACAAGCGTGTGGCAGAAGCCGCCATGCTTGAGAGACAGATAGGTAGTGGAAAGGGAGGTATGATTGATAGGATTTTCAAATCAACTGGCAAAACTGCATCGTCAGAACACATCCGATATTTTCTGAAGAAGCATTTCTCTTACGTTCGTAGTTACAAGCGTCCAAATAAACGGTTCTTGCACAGAAAAATATATTTACCAAGCAAGATCAAAACTCCGCACACACTCTATACTTGTATAGACTCGTCGGCGTCGATGGGCATAAACGAATTTGAAAAATGTCGAAAGAATCTAGTGAGATGGGCCAAGGAACTAGGCTTAAGTAAGATTCGGGTAGCCTATGTGGACAGCGTGATACACATAAATAGAGAAACGGGCGATCCTTGGTATGACATAGATCTAAAAAACGGAGGCGGAGCAGATGCCATGGAGTTGGATGTTTACGGGGGAGGAGGAACATCGTTCGATCCAATATTTAATTACTTAGCGAAAAACAATGAGGATGTCGGTGGCCTCGTATACTTTACCGATGGTTGCGGTACTGTCTGTGACAGAAGCCCCAACTTCCCAGTGCTATGGATTACGACATATAAAACACCGAGCGTTGATAACTATGGAAGCAAGAAAAAGCTGTTTGGTAAGGTAGTCCACATCTAATTGAGGGAGTCGATCATGGTGGATAACACCTACAATGGATGGACAAATTGGGAAACTTGGCTAGTAAATTTATGGATAGACAACGATCAAAACCTTTATAAATACTACGGAGAGATGGCCCATACAGAGGTTGTAAAAGATAAAAAAGCAGACACCGAGCATGCCACATACAAACTATCCACGGCTCTTCACAAACAATTCGATGAGCAGATGCCAGCGATCAGGGGCTTATATCTGGATCTGTTAAACGGGGCGATTAGTGAAGTTAATTGGCATGAGATTGCTCGACATTTGATAGAGCGAGCAGAGGAAGAGGAAAACTATGCCCAACAGGCTAACTAAATGACGTCTATTATCACGGCTTTCATCGTTGGTGCTTTGGTCGGCAACCTTTTCGGGATGTTCCTGATGGGTCTGCTCGTGGCTTCCCGTGATAGGATGGATAATGAGAACCAATGAAGCGAGGCGCATGAGAGATAAGGCGTTAAGAAATGCGCGGAAGCAGGGTCATAACGTAGCCCTTATCTCCAAGTCGGGAGCCATAGAACTGTACGGATGCCTCAATAACTGCGATGCCATTATGGATATCTGGGACTCACCCTCCATGGTAAACGGCTCAATGCCCGAGGTGAAATGTCGTGACAGTAGACAATCGCCATCTTCTTGGGTGGCAATCGCCACCTGGGCCAGGAGAGCATTAAAATATTTTTATTCCTGGACAGCTAAACTTCGCTAATATAAAAAATATAAAAAAGACGGAAATCTGCCATCAACCGGGAGAATAAAAATGCCTGACCACCCGAACAAAGAAGTAGTTGATAAGCTGATGGAAAAAATCAAGAGATATGCGGCACTTGCCAAACATCAATGGCCTATAGAATCGAAAGAAACCGAAAAAGATATTGAGAATAGTCTCTACGTAGCTATAGACACAGCGTTTGATAGGGGGCACGACCAGGGAAGTGTCACGTACTGATAGCGTAGATAAAAAAACCGCCGCCAGCGAATTCTGGGAAACACGCTGACGGCAGTTGATCTGATCCAACTCACCACGAGAGAGGAGGCTCCGTAGTATGGCAGAGAATCTATTCCCAAAATCGTTTCTAGTCAACCAGCTACATACACAGACGGATCCGGAGAAGAACAGCATGGCCGACACGCTCACCGTCACCCAGAAGACTAACTACGGGCAGACCGTCTATTACCCGGCCTGCGATCTAGCCCAACTGTTCGCCAACATTGCCAACACCACCACGCTGACCAGCCGCGCACTCCGGCAGATCGAAGGTCACGGCTTCAAGGTCAAGATCGAAATCCCTACAGCTCCTATCTGGAGATAGCATGAGGAAAGGGATATCCTCAATTCGCTCAATGCTCGAAGATCTCGTGTCTAAGAATAATTTTAGGGTAGTGCTGGCTGCGTCGTAATATACTATCCCTCAAAATCCCAATCGTAATCATCAAACGCAGGGCTGAAATCATGCCAACGTCCAGTAACGGTATCGAAATGCAGGGGACAGACGCCATGTTTTCCTATCCAAGACCACCGGATTTTCCATATATGACATTCAGGAGGCTCTTCGTCACGCTGATGACGCCATGCGGTAATACCGATGTCGGCCTTTGCAAACCATGCCGCACTACCAGCCACATCATGGCCCGTAACAACCACCTTCTTATCTCCCCTCCTGTCTGGAGGCAGCTTCGTCGGGTGGGCTACGAAAAATACATGACACTCATGATCACGAGCGAATTGCTGTACGGAAGTTAGCATTTCCGAAATGGCATCCGTTTCACGATGACCATGTGCGAGCCTTATATGGTTGTAGGGATCTATCACCAAGACCCTACAACCCATTCTCATTACTGCCGCAGAAGCAACAGAGAGGATACCGTCGATATCGTTGGGGCCATCACGACGGGAGTCCATGAACATGAAGTTTTCTTTAATCCATTCGGCAGCGAAGTCACGTTCTTCGGCACTCATACGAGTGGACGGACCATCAAAAAACGGACGATCTATAATCTTTTGTGCCAATTGAGCCATATGTAACTCAGGTGGCTTTTCAAAAGAGCAATAAACTGTTTTCCAATTATATGATTTGGCGAGGTTGATACAGATCTGATCAACCAGATCCGACTTTCCACTACTAGGAAAGCCCGTAACTACCGTGAGCATCCCTGGAGGGAGTTGTATGTATTTATCTAACGAAGCAAAGCCAGTGGAAGCCCCCTTCATCTGGCCATTCTCATACAAATCTACAAACGAATCGACAAATGCTTCTGCACCATGTAGACCAATGGTTGGGAGCCGCTCACAATATTCCAACTGTTGCTCAAGGTATGCTGAACCCTCGGCACCTATAGCTTCTGAGGCGTCCTTGTGATCACCGAGATCTATCGTCCAAACTTTTGTACTACCTATTCTACGAATGATCTCTTCTTGGAGAGCTTTCCCAGGCTCGTCCGAATCGGTATTCAAAATAATTCTTGGAGCAGAATCCAATTGTCGTTTCGCATGCCAGATATATCGAAACTTATTGTCATCTTTGGGATCAATCTTTCCATCCCGAACCTTGGCTGGTGCGCCGTTGGGGATGGAGAGAACGGTCAGATTCTCTGGAAGATCGGTACTCATCCAAGCAAGCGCATCAAGCTCGCCTTCGCAAATTAAAACATCATTGCCATCAACATAAGAATTTAGATTAAAAAAATCTTCACATATGTTTTCTTGACTGAAGCATTTTTTCTCGTCAGCGGATCTCCACTTCACGGCATTAACAACACTGCCACTCATGTAAGGAAAACCAACTGCCGGAACGACCTTGCCATTGAAACGATAGGTGCCAAGTATCGCATGGCTTTCAATAATCTCGTCGGCTATATGTCTGGATCTCAGGTAGTCTAGTGCCGTGCTGTTGCTGGATCCACGATCAATTTCGAGGGGGAAATTTTCCCCCCCAGATGGAGGTGATGCCATGAGTAAATCGAAATCAAGATCATCATTATGGTCCCAACCACCCTCTGTTCCACAATGATGACACCTGTATTTAACCCCTGTGGTATCTATCCTAATAGATAGAGGGCGATCATTTCGATTCTTACTAGATCTGTCATCCTGACATTCTGGACATTGTTTCTTGTGTTGCCCACTACTAAGCCCAGATACTACATCGCGAATTTGTTTAGCTATCTGCATTGGGTACCCTCCCTCTCCTCTATAGTGTTTAATAATGTATTTCTAACTAAGTCTTTGTTATCTAGACTACTAATAACAATTACTGAGTGTGGTTGTTCTTTATCTAATCCATGTTCGACATACTTGGATTTTATACTTCTATCATTCTTGAATACTCTACCTTGTAAAAGATCTAGTATTAAAGATTCATCTAGATCAGGTCTCTTGGTTCTATAATAAATCTTCATAGCTATACTTAAGTCTTCTTCGAAAATCTTTTTTCTAATTGGGCACTGTAAGTCAAAATTCTTAGAATACAAAAGAGCTTTTTTTGACTTGATGAATCTAGATTTTCCATCAATGAGGACGAAACGACGGGAGTTGGCCTTAGAGGCTGGTTCACCAAGTATATTAATTATACATGGATCGTCGTCAATACTCTTGCGTTTCTCTCGGCGGTTGATTATCATTCCCCTCAACGTTGGACACCTCGGACGATAACACCTGGAGATGAAACGTGCAAGAAGAGTCCAAACGATACAGAGTTTACGAGGGGGTGGGCGTGCCACCTCCCGTAAATCCTGGGCCACGCCGAAAGTGGGGCGACCTACCGCTTGAGAGCGTGGCAGTAGGGGATCTCATCGAAATGCCAATGACCAAGGAGGGAGTAGATGGATTGATAAGTTCAATCAGAAGTTACGTCTACCGGGTGTCTCGTAGAACAAACAAGAAATTCACTGTTCGTAGAACTGATTACGGAATTGGAATATGGAGGGTGAAGTGAATGATTTTGACATTCGTAGCGATAGGCTGATGCCCAGCAAGATGAGCTTAGGAGCCCTTGATTATCCCTTTGATGATCTAGCTGTTGGGCAGTCTTTTATTGTCGATGCGGGAGCAGATGGAGATGATGATGGACGTAGAACGATAGAAAATCGGCTACGATCCGCAGCCTTTCGTTACGGCAAGAAACTCAATAAAAGATTTTCTTGTCGCTTCATTAGTGGCGATAGAAAAATCGGTGTCTGGAGAACAGAGTGAATCTAACAAATGAGTACGGAGCGCCAGATGTTTTTATCAAAGCCATTGAAGCTGATCCCTATGACATGGGAGACGCTGACTTCAGCGTGACAGGGCTACTGCAGCCTCCGCAAATCACTCGTTTATGGAAGGAGAATGAAGATCTCCTTAGCTCTGACGTTCGTGATGAGGTGTGGAAACTTCTGGGATCCGGCGTCCATGCCGTACTGGAAGGTCACGGTGACGGTGCCGTGGAACAGAGATTGTTCTCTGAATATGAGGGCGTAAAAATCTCCGGTGCCGTGGACTTGGTGAAAAATGGGCACGTTACTGACTACAAGGTTACGTCTGTTTATACCACAACCAGATCCCTTAAGCCTGACTGGGAATCGCAACTCAATTTGTATGCGTGGCTTTTAGGAAAAAATGGAACCGAAGTAAATCGTTTAACCATCGTTGCAGTATGTCGGGATTGGATGAAGAGCAGGGCTGGTAAAAATAATTATCCAAACAGCCCGATTGTTTCGATTCCGGTTCCACTTTGGTCGCCGGAAAGACAAGAGAGGTTTGTGTCCCAACGGGTAGCCGTTCACACAAAGGAGGAAACCACTCCCTGTACAGATGAAGAGCGTTGGATGAACGATGCTGGAACAAAGTTCGCCAGATGTGAAGGTTGGTGTCCCGTGAGTGAGTATTGCCCACAATGGAGAGGAGATAGAAAGAATGCCCGTTAGTTCAACATGCCGAATGCCCGTGTACTCAATGGATGGTTACAAGGAGTCTATTGTAACTGCGGACAGCTTAATAATAGCAGAAGCAATTACGGGGGGAGCCGAAATCAAGGGTATAGCAGAAGCAATTACTGAGGGATTTAAGCTTGTGGCAGAAGCAATTCTCACGGAACGAGAGGAGGGGGCAAAGAATGGCAGCAACGAATAAAGACCCGACAGCTAAAGAGATCTGGGACACGCTGTCCAGTATCAACGTCAACGAACACACGGAGGATCGTGGGGGACTAACGTATCTTTCGTGGGCCTGGGCCTGGGGAATGATGATGGAGCATTACCCAGATCTCAGTATCAAGTGGCATGGTCAGGTAGATGAGGGTGGCACCATGCGCGACATACAAGTTTACCCAGGTGGCAGTTCAATGGTGAACTGCTCAATCACGATAGGGAATGTGACGAGGGAAATGTGGTTACCCGTCATGGATTATCGTCACAAAGCTATCGCAAATGCCGACAGCAGAAGCATATCAGATGCTCGAATGCGTTGCCTCACGAAATGCTTCGCTCTCTTCGGCTTGGGACACTACATCTATGCTGGAGAAGATCTTCCGCAAGATGCCACGTCTTCCAAGGCGGCTCCAAAAAAGACGCCGAAACCCAAGGCGACCAAGAAAGCACCGGAGTATAAATCTCCAAAGAAATCACCCAAGAAGGCCGTGGAGGAGGCCAAAGAAGATCGACCGTCGCTTACCTATGATGAGGTGTCAATAGACGAGTCGATCACAAAGCTCAAGGAAACGGTAACCGATCTACACAAGCGAGGGTGGACACCTGCCGATGATGCTGCCAAGAAGCAGATCACAGATGCGATTAAGAACCGTGACGGCGAAGCCTTGGTCAAGCTGAGGGAGGAAATTCTAGCTCTCGGAGAAAGTGCGCTCAAACTTCATGATGCAGAGGAGGAGAAAGACAATGCCTGATTACGCCGACGAACCGAAACTCGACTTTGCAGTTTTCACAAACAAGTATGCTAAGACTGATCGCCATCCTTCAGAGGTGGGCAAGATAGAGTTTACCAGAGAATTTCTGAAAGCGATGGTGGATAGAGCCAAGACAGGTACGATGCCTGTTTTAAGGGCTGCTATGTGGAACCGTACAAGCAAAGCTGGCTTGGACTATCGTTTCTTTAGGTTAGAACTGGAACGTGAAAAGACCATGCCCACAGAAGAGCCGACGAATAGTGGCACTACTAAGGACAAGGAAACCAATGAAGGTCTCCCCTGGTAGGAAGCAATTTCTACTTAGGCTTCCGCACAGCTTGTTTGAACACACCAAGGCGTATGCTGATAGAGAAAATCTCAGCATCACACGGTATATAAACAGAGCAATAGAAGCGTATGTAGAAGCTACAGATGAAGTAAATGAAGAAGATGGCAATTCATCTCGCGCAGGATGGTGGATGAATTGAGTAGTGGATCTGGGGGGTACGGCTGCGCTAGGATCGTAGCTTGTGCTTAAACGACCATGTGAAAACTCAGTAGGCATCCGAAGTGCCCAACCTACTGAGGGTGCCCCCAGAATTCTTTAACGAGAAAGGAGAAAAGATGGATATTTCTGACAATCCAGATTGGCTTACTCAAGCTGAAAGCTGTTCAAAACAATTGTCCATGTTTGATGCGTCTCATCAAGAACCGGGATCTAAAATAGATCTTACAAATGAGCAAGATGAATTCTTCCAGGATCTTCTAGATACCAAAGAATATTTTTCTGATCTGAATCGCCTGAGAAGAATGTCCAACGAGCCAATCTCTAAGTGCCACCGTTGTGGTGCCAACAGCAAGGTGTACGCCTACAAGATTGGATCGTATGCACGGGTGCTGATTTGGATGGCATTCCACGGCAAGAACGGGGAGTACGTTCATATACCTACTTCGGGAGCCATCAACGGTGGTGGCGACTACGCGAAACTTCGGTACTGGAGACTGATTGAAAAGAGCCCGAAGAATCCGGATCCAAAGAAAAGATCATCCGGCTTATGGAGACTGACAACTACGGGTAGGGACTTTGCACTTAATAAGACTACCGTTAATAGCATTTGCTATTACAGCCATCCGCCTGGGGAAATACTGGGATTTGAACCAGACCAAGTAAGTATTGTGGATGCTCTTGGTAAGTATTTCGATTACGAAAATCTTATGTCTGGTTATGAATGGGAGGTGGCCCTCCTGTGAGTACGATTATCGCAACCAAGTATAGCGGGCCATGCCTCAAGTGTGGCGAGAAGATTAAGGCTGGCAGTCTTGTAAACTGGGATCGCGGTCATGGCATCTGGCACTTGGATGAAGACGATAACAAGAGATTGGGATCCTCTATGATTGATTCTAGATCGTTCAAATTCCAGATGGAAAATAGTCGCTGTACCAATACCGATCAGAGAGAGGAGAAGATTATGGGTTCCAGTAATAATGATGATACGATAAACCTTAACGACCTGATAAAAGCTCTCCAGGGAATGACTGAAAAAGAGACTGAAGTTAAGGTCGCCAAGCCACCAAAGAAAGAAAAAAAACAATCACCAATTCGTATAGGTGGTCCAACCAAATACTGGGAGAAGAAGCTCACTAATAAGCAGGTGTCGTTTTGTGAGCTTATGGCACTGGGATCCAGCAGCGCCGATGCTTACAGCAATTCTTATGATATTACAGACACTGCGTTTTCTGGCAACGCTGCCCGCAGACTTCTAAAACAGAAAAAGATAAGAGATAAGATTGCGGAATTTAGAAATGATTTAGCAGGCGAAGATGTTAAAGGTAAAACAAATGATTTTGAAGAAGCCATTAGGTCGGAGGGTGGGAAAGGTGGTTGGGCATTCCGCCTTACGAAGTATCAAGAAGGATTCTGTCAAGCTATGGCAAGTGGTTCCACCCGCATAGATGCATTCAACAATTCCGGCTTTGTTACCACTAACTGGACAGATGGGAGAATACGAAAAGAAGCATCCAGGTTAATGACGCTTCCGAAAATAAAACTTCGGATTGCGGATCTTATGTCTGGCAATGCCCCTGATATTGAAACTGTCATAGCTGGAGAAAATAGCCACAGAACATCACGATCTCCAAACAAATTACCTGACGCCAAGAGTCGGACGGCACAGTTAGTGAAAGAGAAGGTTGCTAGAGAGAGTAAGAGGGGCATGGAGGTTGAAGTTCCTTCTCAACAATCCGTGATCTCAGAAAAGCAATCTGTTGTCAACGATGAATTTGTTAATAATTTCGTAGAACTCATCAAGGCCCATGGTAGACTTTTTCACCTTGCGGTAGTAACCCGTGGACAGAAAGAGGTTGGGATATCTGGAGCCGATCCCGAGAAAGTAGAAGAAGCGGTTAATAGATCAATCGAAGTCTTGAGAGAAACCCTTAATGAAAAACTTTCATAAGGAGGAGGAAGATGGGGGGAGAGGTTGAGGTTACCATGGACAGCGAGGGGCGGTCTTCTTCACGCTCTTACGAAACGATGAAGGAAAGGAATCAGAGTGTTTTGATGTTCAAGGATGAGGACTTGGCTGTCTTATGGGAGGAAAGCACCCTGAAGGGGCTCCATAAAAACCTTGAGGAAGTTATCGAACATGATAAGACGTTAGTGTGGCCGGAAATCTACGGCTTTCTGTTGGCTGACATAGCTATGAGCCTAAGAAAGGTGACCGACCTATTCGACACGCTATAATGAGAAAGGGCAGCCTTTGGGGGATGGTAGTGTTATTGGGTGCGTGCCTGACAATCAGTGTGAGGTATGGTATCCACTATGGATGGTTAGCTGGACACACCCACTGGCTGAGTGAACGGAAACAAACACATCTAAAAAATTAATTCAGTAGAATTACGGCTCCGGCACCGACCAGGATATAGGGAATACTCCCACCTAATCTTCTAAAGATGCTGGGATTAGCCGCTCTCTGCCAAGCGTCAGACTCTTGGTTGAGGGCGGCTATCTCATTTCTGAGAGATGCGTTTAGGTTCTGCTCTTGGGTCCACAGAGAATCCGACACCTCCACCCGTCGCCATAACAAAAGATTATCTGCCTCAAGCGTTTCGATCTGAACCTCATACGCTTGGACCTGGGTTTCGTGATCCGCTTGTATCCTATCAATAATTTCTCCCAAACCACTGTCAGGCTGAACAGCATTGATGCTATCCCTGAGCATCCCCAAATCCGTGGCGAAGCTTATGGAGGCGCGGGAGGCCCTTGCAACAGCCTCTTCTCGTACCTCAGCGATAGAATCATGGGCTTGATCCAAGCTATCGCGTAGGATCTCATAGCCTTCGGCGGCCTCTTCCATCTGGCGCTCAAGTTCTATGCGTTCTTCCTCTAGTATCCGTACTCGTTCTTCTGCTACCAGGGCATCAGCCCTAGCATTATTGAAGCCCCTGAGACCAAAAATCAGTATGAGAAGAACACCTCCCAGTACAACAATCTCTTTCGGTTTCAAGTTCAAGCTCATTTTACTGGTTCGATTATTGATTCTATGTCCAAGGTCTTTTCAAAATGCAGTAGAATCCTTTCGGCATCTTTTTGAATCGCATCTGCAGATGAAAACTTATTATTCAATGCATGACGCTGGGCACGCAGGAGAAGCTGGCCGTACATCTTGAGTTTATCAGATGGAGTCATGCCATCCAAGCGGCTATCTATCATAGAAATATTTTTCATAAGAGATATCAGGCCGCACACCTCGACGACGTTGTAAAATAATTCTTAGGCACAGGTTTTTACTGGCGATTCCTCTGGCGCAGGGGATGGCTCTCATATACTGGATGTTCCAACAACCGTTCTACTAACTCTTTCATCTCTGGACTATCAACCCTACCAATGGCCTCACTTCTACGTTCGGGATCTAATGAGTCCTGTAGTATTTCAACAGCCTTCCCAAACTGTGTAGCGAACTTCTCTGGTTTATATAGGCCCGCTATCTTGGCTTCTAGTGCCCTCAGAGCCCTCTGCCACCGTGGTGGCTCACGCCCACCCTCCTCATCCCCACCCATATAGTGCCAAGGATACATTGGGGCACTACTTTCTTCCTGCATTCTTTCCAATGATTCCGGCACAATATTTCTTAAATGCGCCAGATGGCCGAACTCATGCATACTTGTAAATCTTTCAGCAGGCGACCATTCTTCCGTCATGGGTCTTCCGCTTGGATCTATCTCAAAGCCTGTTCCTGCTTCCCTTGAACCCCTATCGCCAGCACCAACTAGAAATAAGCTTTCTGTACCATGGTGTGGAGAATAGGGCCTATCACTAGGTTGGTTTTCAGCACTAAATGGTGAGCCAGACCATCTTGATGGAGAATCATATTTCAGCGAAGATGGAGGTTGACCACGCATATACTCCTCCCACCGCGCTGAAAGAGGTAGATCATGTAAATAGCTAGTATCGGCAGGAAAAAGAAGCTCCGAAGTTGAAAGACTTGTTGATGGCCAGATGGCGAGACCGCCCGGATAAGTTTGAGAGCCAGAGATTTTTTCACCTATCCACCCTGCTGCGGTAGGATGTTCTATAGATCTATGAACTGCCACATCACCACCAACCAAGGCATTAAGGCTATCCAGCAAATTTTCCATTCTATCTTCATTGATATTGATATCTTGATAATATTTTGAAAGATCAGGATCTGGTGATTCGGGAGCGCCCCTTCGTTCTGTCATTAGCTGCCACAGCCGCCGTCTTCTTTCTTCCTGATCTGGATCAGATGAGCCACCCGTCTGATACCGGGGCAATGATCTTATGCCGTTACTCATTACTGCCCCACCGTGCAGGAGATGGGCGATTGATCATCCCACGAATATCCACATGGGTAAATGATTTGTAACGGCCTATGCCAAAAAGCTTGGCATCTGGATGACGTTCAAGCATATCCGCTACTTCAGATGGAATAGATCCCATCTTAGTGACATCAGCGGCTCCGCAGGTCATATGCATCGAATTAGCAACACCACCTATGGCTGCATTGTAGCGTGGATCTCGGTACCAACTGTTGACCAGTACACTTGATGTGCCGTTCTTCGCACGAAGCCACTCAAGAACGTCGATCAGCTTATAGGCGTTCTCTAATAACTCTAAGGGTGGTGCGGTCAGTACAACATCATCGCTTCTACGCCCAACGTCGCATATCTCCAGCGCAGAGAAGTTTCCAGATATGTTGGCATACAAATCCGCTAGACCTTTGCCGCAGATTTCTACCCACTCACCCTTCGTCATGCTCTTTGAAATCCGGGGAATTGTCCAGTAGCTTGGGACGCCTGGGACTTTTCACCGCTTGAGCTATGCCAGATGCCACGGCCCCTATCTGTGGCCCAAAGTATTGAGCGATTCTGGGGCCAGCGGTCCATCCAAGCAATCCGGTAAAAATCGTGCCCAAAAGCGCATAGGCGGCGTTCGGCACAGTTGCCCAAAGCAGGGAATCGACCACAATGATAACGGCGGTAAACACAAGAGATACGAACAGAAATGTGCGGGCAGCACTAAGGGAGCCGCGTTCATCCTTAAGTATTTCGCTAATGGTATTCATACGAATCATCCCTGCTTTATAGAAGTCATAAGAGTATCGACACCTGTCAAAATACTTTGACGACTTTCAAGAAGTCTCTGATAATACTCTCGTTTTTCGTCATCAGACATTGATCCGCGAGGTAGTTTTCCTAAAAGGTCCCTTCTTTCACGCCACTTTCTCATCTGGTTCTGAATATATCTCAACTGTCTTTGATGCCTCAATATGTTCAAGTGCTTTTCTCTATACTCAAAACCCTTTTTGCGATCTCTTTCAGTAATACTATTTAGTGTAGCGACAGTAGTATCAAGTTCTTCTATCATTTCAAAAAATTCTTGCTGACGGCCTCCGCGTGTCCTGGGATCAGTTAACAGATCACCAAGAATGGGAACGTTAACGACACCTTCGCCGCCGATCAAAGACTTGAAATCAAAATCTTTGGTGGTGCCGATCACGCTCTCTGCTTCTGCCAGATTCATATATGGATCATATGGTAGATCCGGCAACCATCCAGTACGAGCTACCCTGTCTGCGACCGTTACGACATAGCCTCCCATTGTGCCGACATACTGACGCATCATGTATTCGACCTTCATGGGAGATGTTAGAAAGTCTAGGTTTTTAACCAATGGTATGCTGTTGGCAAAATCGGCTATGCCCCGAGCAACATTACTCGTATACATATTACGTTGCTCATTGGGAGATAAAGTTTCTTCCATCCATGAATCAACTATGGCGTCCTTTCTAAACGTATCGTAATTACGCATCGCATTAACTACTGGGGAAAACAGTTGTGGTCCCCCTATGCTTAGTGAGGTGCGTAATTGTCGCCAAGTTTCTTCCCCCACATCTACTGCACCTACGTCCTTTTCTACAATCGCTTCAAGTATCTTCTCTGGAATAACCTTAAAGAGAACGCCGACCTCAAATGGTATGGGAATTTTTAGCCATGCATGATCCGACATGGGAAGCACCCAGTTATCGGCCTTAACCTCATCTCTCAAATCCTGCCATTCGTCATCATCTCGCATCAAGAAGTAAAGAACGCTGGTTGCGGCGGTTAATAGAAGGCCACGACCCAGGACCATTCCTCTACTCTTTTGCCACATGGGAAGACCTTCGTACTTATCAGCAGTTAATCCGTATCCAAAAACTCCTGGAATATCAGAAGAACCCTTTTTGCCACGGAGGCCCCGGTAAGTAACATCCATGCCCTGTAGCCTGCCATTCATAAACGGCACGGTAGCCATATACGTACTGAGCGTCGGACTCGCACCCCTACGACCATAGTTCATAATTTCTATGGCATAGTATTGTGCAAGCGACTTGTCCCCTGTCATAGCTAGTACGCGGTCATATACGGCAAGTCTGGTCGCAACTTCAGATTGTTTGGCTATACGTCCCGTCAAATTCCAAGCTGCTGCAAGAGGAGTAAATGGCTTTTTCCAATCCAGATTAGCCTTGTCAAGTTCCCTTTGCATGACTTTGCCATATTGACCGGGCTCTGCAACAAAGTCGATCCCTATTGATAGTCCCGCCTCGTCCGCCCTACGCAGTATATCTGTATCTAAAGCATTTCTAAACGCCTCAAGAACAAGCTCTGGTCCCCCGCCAGTAAGGGTCATCGCATTCCAAGAATCTCTGAAAACATTCTTTATGGCGAAGGGCGGCGTCCTTGTAACAGCATCTCTCAACAGCGAAGAGGATCCCGTAAGGGCTTTCTGCGTTAGTTCACCGAGCTTGCGTCCTCCAAATAATTCTTGCAACTGCTTTTTCGGGTTGAATCCCAGCATCATTGTGGACATAGCAAGCTGGACATCATCAAACTCATAAAAAACCGGGATGCCCTCTTCCATAACCCGTACAACACGATTATCAAGAGAGCCTGCCATGCTACTAATATTTATTTTTCTTGCATCTCCCAGAGCTACGGCATCCCTGACCGTTCGTGATACCGATGCATTCATCATAGCATCGCGAACTAATGCTTGTGTGTTTCTTATAACTCCATCTGCCAAATCTGATGATATCGGATCCATGCTACCTGTCAGGGCTTTCTCTACCAGATTGACTCCACGCTTTCTTATCTCTTCTCGTGAACCTACCGGAAAATCTTCATCTGTCGCTACGTCGCGATAAAACGGCGCATACGGCATAGACAACCACTCGTCACGCATCTCTCTGGTGATCATGCCAGTGTTATAAGACATCTTGATCATGTGATTGTCGTATGCGTTATAACGATCCCAAAACTCTACAATAAATTGGTTGCTTTCATTCGTTTCTACTTCTCTGATAATTTCGTTTAATTTATCTTCGCTAAATTTATTTTGTCGGCCTCTCTCCCGAGTTGTCCGTTCGGGATTAATGGCATCGTAGGCTTGCTCGAATCTTTCCAACTTGAGCCTAACCGCAGGGTCGAGATCTTCTCTTCTCACATCTTCAGATAACGACCTGAGACTATCACGGCGATCCTTCGTCCATAGTATTCTCTTGGCCATGCCATAAAGAAATGCAGTTTCTGTATCCTTAGAATCTATGATCGGAGCAAATATCTCATTGAGTCCCTGGATACGACCGTCACCCCCATATGTTTCTTGTAACTCATCGTCATAGACGGGTGCGTTCTCAAACCTTCCAGATCCAACCGATGTGCCGAGATAGGACAATGGTCCCCTAAGCATCAATCCTGGCAGCCAATTCAGTGCATTGTCAGAATTACGCCACATAACCAAGGCTGACGTTTCAGCATCTAATTGCGCCCTATTCTGTGCGGCCAGAAGCTTATCGGTCTGCTTTACAACCCACTGGCGACGATCTAAATAGAGATAGCGCAACTCCTCAGTTGTTTTCTCCAAGTTACTTTCCGTAGCCTCAACAGTATCTCCAGTAAGATCATCTGGATCTAACGCACCATCCTTATCAAAACTTTTTCTTGTAGCGTCCCCATCTACTGATGACATGAGGCCACTTTCTATGGCATCATGAGCAAGACTTAGCGCCCCGGAACTAGATTTGCTCTTATTATTGAACAACGTTTGATATTGAGCGGGCATCTTATAGGCATAGTCGGGATGCTTGCCACGCATCTCCATGAACGTATCCAGGGCCAGCTTATATTCCTCGGAATTTTTCTTATTCTGGTCCAAGCCTATTAGTGCTACAGATCCCGTGTGCGTATCACGCATACTCTGAACGAGCTTACGCTGATTCTCAATGGCCTCCACCGTATTGGGAATTGGTCCCGCAGACTCCCGAATAATTCCACGATTGGCAATTATTTTATCAGCAATATCATCTACTTTCGCCTGCTCACTTATCCTCATCTGATCAGATGGCGCAGCATCACGCAGGACAATGGCTGTTCTTAATTGTTCTATATCCTCAGGGTTTGCGTAACGCAGCAAGTCATTGGATCTAACTATAGAATCAACCGTATATTCTTTGTCACCCAAGAATCCAGCCCCACGGTCGCCAACCTCACCGCGTTCTATTCGTCCAAGTATCTTCATGACATCAACGATGTCAGCATCCTTGGCCGCATCAACGAACCCCTCAAGAAACCCCCGAATACCCTTGCCAATTTTGCGGGTCTTCTTTCCCTCTATATATGCATCGGGATGTCGTACCATATTTTGCAGCAGAGAAATAACAGCTTCTTTTTCAATATCTGCTTCGGCCAAGTCTACTTTCTTATCAGCAGATTCTACAACAGCACGTTCAAACCATGTTAATTTCGCATTATATGCTTCCTCATCTATCTCTTTTGGTACTATGTTATTTTCGTTTCTAACAAAATTATATAGTACCTCTAATTCTTCTTCGGTTAAATGATCTCGAATTATCAGCGCGTGCAGCCCCTCATGAAAGGCCGCATCTCTTACAACCTCTTGTGCGCTTTCCATGTTATTAGGGTCAATTGCGGCAAGATTGATAATGATTCTATTGCCGGGACGATCATATATGGCGGGAAGATCTGCGCTCATTTCCTCGCCTCGTACTGCTACATCACCTAAAAATTGAAACAAGCCATTAGCGTCATCTACATACATGCGCTGTATGTTGTCAGGAAGTCTCATCTTCTTGACAAGATCTTCCACATTTCTGTCTAGTATCTCAAATCGGGTTTCTATCGTATCGACATATCGCCTTCTGAGAGCATGAATATTATCCTGCAAAGAAGAAGGAATTGCACCAGTTTTCATTAGAGCTTGTACCAAGCTCCTGCCCCCGGCAGTTCCTAATTGAAGTATGCTCTCCGTGGGTGCCATCCTATCGGGCCTTGCAATCGTACCTTGGATGGTATCCAGAATTCCTAGATCACTAAGCTCTTGTAATGGAGCAGATGTCGATGTAAGAAGCGCAGTGTATTTTTCTATAAATTCTTTTTTATTTAATGGTTTACCTGGATTTTTTTCATTATAACGAACCAACAAATCGTCAACCTGACTAGTCCACGGAGTGTTCTTCTCCGCCAACTTACTGCGAACAAGCTCAGGATCTGATTCTATAACCCAGGATTCTTTATCCTGCACCCTTGTATCTCCAGGCTGCGTTACTCCTTCCATCGTTAGATCCAATGGTTTGTAACTCACATTGAAACGCACCCTGGATTCACTAACCGCAGTTGGCAGCCTTTCACTTTCCTTTCTTCTTTCTTCTATCTTTTGTTCTTCATATAGAGGCTCGACCTGACTCCTCATGTAGCGATCAACTTCAGTCAGGGCCATATTATTAATTTGGTTTTCATATGCACCGCGAGATTCACTCACTCCCCTTTCTTTTTTTGTTTTATTGTATACATCTTCAATAGCTTTTCTACCCGCTGCATTTATTTGTCTAGTTCCTACGCCAGCAAATCGTGATGTTTCAATTGTGGGAGTTGAAATCCTTGTCCAGTTACCTTTATCGACGGTGTACCATTGCCCCTTATTTTGATCAAAAAAGAATACCTGCTTATTGTTGTCAATGGCCATCTGCACACCCCAGCCAGTACCGCCTTCGACTGCTCCCGGCCTTTTTTTATCCCATGTACCGATGGCAAAAATTTGATCGGCATATTTTACCTGCAACCAATTTCTTCTCAATAAATCAGCGACATATCCAGTGCCACCACTAAACTCTTTACCCAACGCAGTCGCTGCTTTTCTTAAATGAACATCAGCTTCAGCAAGTAGTTCATCAGAAACCTCGGTGTTCATACTCGGAAGTGTACTTTTCCTGTGCTGGGGAGCATGAAGATGTTTAATATTATCTGATAATAATCCGTATCCTAATCCAATTTTTCCCCATAACGTATCCGATCCTTTTGCTCCCCCAGACAACATTGTTATCCCAGCTGCCACGCCTTCCCAATCAGGAGGGATACTCACGCCAGCTTCTTGCGCTGGGAATCGTTCGTGGGCTATTTCGTGAGCCAAGACGAACAACATCACTTCATCTGTATCCAAGAAATCTCTATCAATATCACTGACATGCCTTAGATATTTTTCTACATTTGCGTTTTCCGCTTTTACTGAAAAACCTTTCCCTTCTTTTGCTCGTTTAGCTAACTCCTGTACCTTACCATAGCTGATAATAATTCTATTCGGATCCTTCAGATGTCTTGCGGAGGTCACGCGACCTGCATCGTTGATCAGCCGTGGGTCATCAGCTTTTACAAACTCAACATCAACGCCCCCAGAAATTTCTGGAAAAATATTTTCTATTACTGGTGCCCACTTAGCGCCCAACCGTTGCTCTTCTGTTAACTCGGGAGAAAGCTGACTATCCGGCACGGTTCCCCATGGAAATTGTGTAACTCCATAGTTATTTAATAAGTTGTTCCAGGTATCTGTTGCAAAACCTCCCACACCTAACTCTATCTGACTTTCGTCTACCGGACGTTGGGCTTCCCATGTATCTGGAGATAGGATTACGTCAGGAGCGGCTGAGTCCGTGGGGTTGAAAACTCCAGTTTCTATTAGCCGCGCCAGTGATTCATCGAATGACTGACTATTAAATTCATCACCCAACGCCGTTTTGGTATTTGCTCTTAATGTACCAATTGATAGAGATGGATATTTTTGATCCCCCTGATCTGTTATTTCCACAACCCTGTCAGTCATAAAATCTATATGACTATCAATATTTGGATTATGATAAAAATCAGGAAGGAAAAGAGGTCTGTAATTTCCCTTCCCCAATCCCTCTAAATAGAGTTGGTCTTCAGGACTGCCACGAGATGCGTAATGTGCGGGAAGTTGTAGTAGGCGCGAGTACATCAATAACCTTTGAGCGTATGTCGCTTCTCCCCAACTCGACGCCCCGGTCATATCAAGTAGCAATTTCTCGAATGGCCTACTCTCTACTCCTGCTCCCGTGCGTTTCGCCAACGCATTACCGATTCTCCTTCCATCCCTCAGGTAAATATTTTTAGACCCGAGAAGATCTATAATATCATCATCAGAAATATATTCTGGACGCCCATCTTCTAGGGAAACCTCCCCATTTTTATCGGTAATCAATCCTACTAATTTATCTTCAAACTTCCTCACTACAGATCTTGTCTCATTTGGGATAGGGATTCCGTCCACACCTACATCATATAATTCATCTCGCACTTTCCACTGAGATATATTTCCTAGTGCCCGAATAGCGAGCGCCCCCTGAATTGTATCCTTTATATCCTTAGTGTCGTCAACAAATAGATCAGCAATTTTTATGAATTGTGACGCAGAAATATCACGGGGAAATTCAATATGACGCCTTACGTTTTCAGAAAGAAATCTAGAAGCCAGCGCATCTTTTTCGGCATCTGAAGCATCTACGTCAATCGCCGCCATCTTCTTTGTAAACTTCTGGTGTTCTATTTCGGCAGCCCTGCTCATCGTCTGGCCGTTGGACTCACTCTGATTTACAACATTGATAGTTTCATCAAGCCACCGATCAAATCTCTCTGTATCTGGTTCACCAAAAACCCGCCTAGCGGCCTTTTCTTTATCCTTGGAATTATTTAAGAAATAATTTTTAGCTTCTTGAAGTCTTTGATTTATTGTCTGCAAATAAATAATACTTTGTTCACGCTTGATTCTTGATATTTCTGCATTGTTACTTTGGTGCTGCATGAAAACACTTGACTGAATTTCATCTCTATCTCTCTTCCAGGCTTCATCACTGGCATACTTCTTTTCCCCATATATCTCAGCTAATTCACGGGTGAATGCAAACTTGGGACTTTTGTAAAGATCATCGTTCCGACTCTCAAGCTCTTCTAATCTTCTGTCCAACTCATCCAAAGTTTTTCTAATCTGAGGTTGCTGCTGTGTGAACGGCTTGCCCTCCTCTCGCGATATGAAATCATAAAAAAGAAGGCCATCCATAACATCACTATTGTCAACATCCCGTTGAGCAATGCTGGATGCTTTTTCGTTTTTGCCACGACCTGTGAGTAATATTTCCCCAAGTTCTGCAATATCGAAATTGGCTCTATCGGAAGAGGCAAGTTCTAGATCTGAAATCGTCAGATCCCCATCGACACCTACACTTATTTGTTCTGACCCTGGACCTCGGTGAGTGCCCAGGTCTTCGGCCATCCGGAAATATCCACCTATCCCGAACGAACCACCCATCAAGGATCGTAGCACCCCACGGAACGAGGGCTTTTGGCCACCTATAACGGGATCGTCTGGGAATCTTTCTGCTCGCCGTCTAGTTTGCTGAATACCCAACAGGCTTTCGTCTGCATCAGCTTCAATCGCCGCTTGTTTGGCCCTTTGATATTGTTCGTTTCCAGTAAGACCGCCCATCTCGCCAAGTCCACCACCCAATTCGACTACAGTTCTACGCAATCCCTTGAGTCTTTCGGTAGCCATTTGATCCAAAGCGGCTTTTGCTTTTGTATATTTTCTTACTCCCGCATCATTTCCGGTATCACTATGACGCTTGATCAACTTGTCCAACTGTTCTTGGGCACCACTGTTTCTGGATTCAAAGTCTTTCACAATCCCTTCAACTTCTGATCGACTGATAAAGCCAGACCTTAGTAACTCGTCCATACCAAAAGGTATTGACGCCCATTTTCCTCCGAACATCTCGGTAATTCCATCAGCAATATCTGGTTCTACGCCAAGTTCTCTAAATACTGGCAACAACTCATCAGATATCCCGGTAATATTTTTGCCAACGCTCTTTAATGCGTCATCTCCTCGGCGCTCTGCTGACTTTAACGTCGCCGTCAAAGGTGCATTCGCGTTATGGTTCCTAAGTTTGATACCAAGAACTTGATGGGTGACCAACTTCGCAATCCCGCCAACAACGCCACCAACCTTGAAATCTTCCGCCATGGAACGACCAATATCTTCCATGGCATTGGGATCATACAGACCACGGGCAGAAAGAGCTTGAAGCCACTGAGCCGACGCTTCCTGAGTCGCTTCCTGGAGGCCCGTGCTTAGGGCATCACCGAAACCAAATGTTTTTTCTAAACTTGAAACATGACGAGCCGCATTCGGGCTGAGGCCAGCCTTCATTCTACCCATCATTTTTGATACAGGAGCCGGGAACAACCCGTACTTGATGGGCAATACCTCTGTCAGCCCGATAAGGGCACCCATCATATGAGCCGCACTTTCCTTGTACCACGGCACATTTGTACCAGTTCTTTGCTCGTAGTCAGCTATGCGGCGTGTCTGATCGCTGATGCCCATGCCTATACCAGCGCCCATGGCGGCATACCATCCATACGGAAGTCGGCTGATGGCACTGAGCCCCGCAACCTGACCAAGACCCGTACCAACTGCGGGAAGAAATGCATCCCGATAGGCAGGATCTCTTTCACGCGCTCTTTTTGAGGCTTGCCTACGCAGCCGCTTTTCTACAGGTAGGTCAGCAAATGGCGTAGCTACGCCTATAGCGGCTTGGGCACCGGAGAGAAATATATCTGCCACACCGCTTGGTATGGACTTAAAGCCTTCCCATGCGGATCCAGCTAGGGTGCCCTCATCCTCCTCTTCTTCTTCTTCACCCGAACCAAAATAGTATTGTTGTTCGAGGCTGCGAGGATCTGGAATGATTTGGCCCATATATGAATCCATGTCGGGAACATAGACCCATCGGCCATCGGGTAGCTGTATTCTTTTTGGCATCTAAGAAATTAATTTCATATTGCACTTTATTGGGTCACTATTCACCAATTGCCACACCAGAAGTAGCCGCAGCCTGTCCAAATACCTGCCACAACCAGTTGTCCATCTGTTCCTTACTGATATAATCCCGCTCCCACATACCCATCAACACTTCCTGGAACTGCACCATCATTTGGGGTGTCATCCGACGTGATTCATCTAATTGCATCTGAATACCCTCTAATTGACCCAGAACCTGCGCGTCAATCTCATCACGCGAAGCTGCAGTAAGGAAAACGTCTCTTAGAACTTGGTTCTGTGTATCATACGTATTGTATCTGGATCTAGCAGCAGCCGCTGTAAGTGGAAGTCCTTCATAATCTCTAGCCAAATCACCCTGTTCTATCTGCCCGTAGGCGGCGTCTCTCAGCCCCTCGGCCAGGGCACCCGGCCTTCTTCCCATTCCAGCGATTGCCCCACCAACATCTGCATAGAGACGAGTTCGAGCATCATCCCGTGCGTCCTGAGCCCGTTGCAGTTGATAAGCAGCCAACTCCCTTTCTGCGGGTGTTTCTGTACGGCCCCACAGATCTTGCGCTTTGAGCATATCTATTTGTCGCTCCGCAAGATTTACGTCCGCGCCTACCACGTCTTCTGTTGGATCCGCTACTGGAGGGGGAGGCCCTTCTTCAATTCCTCGTACATCACCCGGTCCTTCTGGTTCCTGTGCTGCTATTTCTGCCTCACTTATTGGCTCCAGCCGCCACGTTTTTTCACCACTCGGACCCTCTATAGCAGGATCATAAAGTTCTCCGTCCATACCCATTCGCAAGAGATCTCCTTCAGCATCTCTATACTCTGGTCCAAACTGCTGTCCCGGTATCATTGCCTCGTAAATATTCGCAAGCCCTGTAGTTAAGCCCTGAACACCCCCATGCACATCAGCCCCCCTGCGCCTAAGCCATCGACCAATATCACTTGGTACATCTCTTTCGCCCGACGCATAAGTTCCTGGGGGCGTAACAAGATCGCCCTCCGGATCCCATCCCAATACCGCCCTATACCCCGCAGGAACTTCGTCTCCATACTGCCAAGTAGGATCATCTGGATTTCTCCCACCATTTTGCAGCCCGATGATACCGCCAGAAGCTCTAGCGGGTAACGGAGCATAACCCTGTCTTGGTGCGACATAGCCCGCACCAGCCGAATCCATAACATCTATATCAGGGAAATCTTGTCGATCCAGCCATGCTTGATTGGCTCTGTCCTGAAAATCATTCAAACCCAAGCCTGAACGGTATTCCGCAAGCTCTCTCAAATCCGTTTCTACTGGCAGTTCATCACGCAGCCAGTCATATCTTGGGGCTTTCGCCCTATCTGCACGTATCGCAGGTGAGTCTGCTAGATCTTTACCTGGAGGGGGCGCAGTATTCTCTGGAGTTGGTTCTGGCCCATCAAAGGGATCCAGGGCAACCAATCCTGTTATTCCCAATGCCCCTCCCCCTCTAATAATTGATCGCCTCCCTATCCCAGCCAAACCACTCTTCACCCCTGCGCCCGCATCCCATACCTTTTTACCAGTTTTAGGATCTTTAACCCAACCACCAGCCCTACCTCCCATCCACCCCGGAGATTTACTTCTAGCCTGTTTGGGATCCAGTAACCGAGCCAAAAATTTTCTTTTCCCACCCGCTTCCCTCAGTGCTAACGTTCTTGCGCCAGCGCCCTCCAGGAGTCTTTGTGTCCGAGCACCTCCCCTTAACCCCAACGCAAGCCGTCCTGTCCCGCCAATCAACCTGCCCGCAGGATGAAGCATCGCGGCCGAAAGTGCTGTACGCGCAGCAGTTCTAAAAGGATTTTCCGCTGCTTCTTTCCATGAACCCGCACCAGTAGCTAGACGCCCAATACCAGACCAAAATCCAGGTCCTTCGGTATCTCCACCTTCTTGATATCTAGGAATAAGACCGCCGTGAGCCATCATCGGGGGACCACCAGGAGGGGGACCGCCCATCGGGGGACCACCCGGACCCATGGGAGGGCCGCCAGGAGGAGGACCGCCAGGACCCATCGGAGGACCGCCAGGGGGAGGACCGCCAGGGCCGCCGGGGGGTCCACCACCGGGAGGTCTACCAGGACCACCGGGAGGAGGGCCGCCACCAGGGCCACCGACAGGGCGATCTTCTCCAGCAAACTCATTATAAGTTTGTTCAGCGATGGTTCCCGCTGGTTGTCCCTGGCTCGCACGCATAGCCTCGTCGGCCTGTCTCGCTGCGTTACGGTTTCCCATCTCAGATACAATGAGATTCTGTGGAGGCGGGGCCATACCAGGGAGCGTGCTTCCCGGATTCTTAAATTCCTCCCCGAGACGCTCGTCGGAAAAACCCTGTATATATTTTTCCCATTGTATAAAGCTGAGAGCCATAATTATTTCCTGTGACTATCCTTAATTATTAAGACTGCTACCATTGATTCTGCAGGCCAAGCCCCGGACCCTTCCAATCTGAAGTTCCATAACCTTCCCAAAGATCTTTCCCCGTCCATGATTGTGATGAGGATGCTGGCGTAACTCCTTGTTGATTCTGCGTTCCTTGTTGATTCTGCGTTCCTTGTTGATTCCGTTGAAACTTGTCCCATGCACCCAAGCCCGCGACACCCGCAGCCATTGCACTAGCACCAGGACCCGTCTGGGGCTCATATGCGCTTTGTGTAACGGTTCCTTGATAAGGAAGTCCACCCATAGCTGACTGCTGCCAACCAATATTTGCTCTTTCTTGGTTCAACTTATTCTGCCAATCCTGATAGCCCATACCAAGCGATTGCTGTTGTAGTTGGCGCTGTTTTTCACCCGCCGCTTCCATTCCCCGCAATCTTTCAAGCTGCTGCTGCTGTTGTTGGGCACCTAGCTGCATCTGCTGCCCACCAACACCAGCTAGTTGGCCACCCATTCCTCCCATCTGGCCATATAATTGACCCTGTGCTCCGATAGCACCCTGCTGTTGGCCGAGCATCTGACCATAGGTGCCCCAACCTTGTTCCCGAGCGGCTTGGGCAGCTTGTAGCGCACCCAGCCCAAGCTGAGTACCAGTTTGAGCAGCCTGTAATCCTTGCTGTTGACCCAACTGGGACATCCCGACACCCGCTTGGGCGGCGGCTCGTTGAGCCGCAAGTCCTTGGGCTCTCTCTGCAGCACCAGCCAATGAAGCGGCCCTCTGGGCCTCAAGTCCCTGCATTCCAAACTGGGCACCCTGTCCAACGGCCCCTATTTGAGCTTGTAGTCCTTGTAATTGGCGAGCAGCGCCAACATCACCCATTTGGGCTGCTTGCTGCTGTGCCCTCATTTGAGCATCACTGCCGTACTGCCCGGCACCAATACCCGTTTGCAACGCCTGTAACTGTGCTTGGCCAGCCTGTTGCCCGGCAGCCAAGCCCTGCTGTGCAGCCTGTAATTGTTGTGCCCCACCTGCTTGTGCGGCACCAACACCAGCCTGTTGAGCAGCTAATTGGGCGGCAACACCTTGTTGGCCAGCAGCAGCAGCTTGCTGCGCTAATTGCGCTTGCTGGCTCATGGCCTGCTGTGCAGCACTACCGCCAGCCTGTTGAGCTTGCTGTAGAGCGGCAATGCCCTGTTGCTGTGCTTGCACGGCTTGTTGCGCTGCCGCTTGACGGCCAGCTTGACCAGCCTGCGCGGCACCCATTCCTGCAATTTGAGCCTGCTGTTCCGCACCTAATCCAGCCTGTCTAGCGGCTCCCGCAGCCTGTGCCGCCTGTTGCGCTTGACTTTGTCCAGATTGAGCAAGTCCATAACCACCAAGTTGAGCCTGCTGTTCCGCGCTTAATCCAGCTTGTCGAGCCTGCGCTGCTTGCATCGCAGCCTGTTGAGCCTGAGTCTGAGCCTGCTGTGCAGCACCAAAGCCACCAAGTTGAGCTTGCTGTTCTTGGGTAAGACCAGCCTGTTGTGCTACTGCCGCTTGCTGCTCCGCACTAAGCCCCATCTGCTGGGCTTGCTCTCTACGACGAGCATCTTCACGCTCTCTCCCAACAGCACTCTGGAATGCTTCTTGTTGCCCCTTGCCAATAATCTCAGCAGCTTGCTGTGAAGCCGCTTTCGCCTGCTCTGCGGCCTGAACAGCCTGTCGCGTACCACCGAAAGCACCAGCCTGTGCCGCCCGTGATCCCAACTCTTGCCCTTGCATCCTCTGAAATTCCATCAACTGCTGTAACTGAGGATCAGTGACGCCAGCGGTGTACTGCGACATATACTGAGACAGATCTGCTCCCCCTCCCAACTGAGGTGCCTGTGCACCCAAAGCTCGCATACGTTGAGCGGCTTCTGCCCCAGCGGCTCCTGCTCTACCACCAACACCAGTTATACCAGCAAGTGCTTGTTGACCAAGCTGTTGTCCTTGAGCACCAGCCGCTTGTATGGCCCGTGCGGCTTCTGCCCCAGCCGCACCTGCTCGACCACCTACACCAGTAACACCCGCAAGACCCGCTTGGCCAAGTTGTTGCGCTCCTGCACCAGCCGCTTGTATGTCGGCAGCAGTTTGGGCACCAGCCGCACCTGCTCTGGCACCGACACCAGTTATGGCTCTTTGACCCGCCAATGCTGCCTGTTGACCCTCAAGACCAGCCTGTCGTATGTCAGCAGCACCTATCTGACCAGCTTGTTGTGCCTGTAGCCCAGTTCCACCCAACTGACCCCTAATATCTGCACCTAGCTCTCCAGCCTGACCACCCAAACCACCCATCTGTGCCATGGCTTGTTGGCCTATCCCAAGAGCTTGTTGCCCGGTAGCACCCATTCGGCCCATAGCTTGTGCGCCAAGCTGCTGTGCTTGGGTTCCGAGCCCGGCCATTTGAGCCTGTCCAGCCGCACCAGCCTGTTGCGCCTGCTGACCTAACGCCGTCGCCTGAGCCTCACGAGCTTGAGCCTGTCCCGCCGCACCAGCCCCCAACCCCCGTATTCCAGTAGCAAGTTGCTGCTGGGCTGTTAGGGCCGCCTGTCCCGCACCAGCCATGCCACCACCCAATCCAGCCATTTGTGCCTGGGCGGCTTCTGCAGCCGTCGCTTGTCCCGCACCTAAAAATTGTTGCCGTGCTTGCTCTGTCGCTCCTGCCGCTGCCTGCCCTATACCTAACAATCGTTGCTCTACCTGTCCCGCCGTTCCCGTTTGCCTCATTCCCGCACCAGCGAGTTGACCTTGCAGTTCAGCGCGAGCACCAAGCTGGCCCATACCTAGAGCGGCCTGTTGTGCCTGTTGCTGTGCAAGCGGAGCGGCGGCCCCAAATTGAGCGGCCATCTGAGCGTACTGCGGCTGTAGACCCATCAATCCTTGCTGGGCACCACCAATCATTTGGCCAGCTTGACCAAGGGTTTGGGCTGCCTGACGGGTTCCCATCGGTCCCATGCCCTGGCCATATGCGACTCGGCCTGCCATGGCAGCAGCTTCGGGCTGTGTAAAACCAGCAATCCTTTGCCCGGCATATTGCTGATAGGGACGCTGGCCTTCGGTTACAATACGATCAGTAAGATTGGCCCACTGTTGTGCGGTCTGCTGTGGCACACCATAGGAGGTGACCCTGGACACCGAAGGTGCGGGACCACCCTGCTGTAGCCCTATTATGCCACCGGAAGCTCTCCGGGGTCGTCCCTGATTCATTAGCTCTTGGTAATATCTTATCTTCTGTTCATCTGACAGAAGATCTTCTTCTTCCTGTGGTAAATCACCTGAACCAAGACGACCGGGAGACATCAAGACATCAGCGAGAGCCGACAGAGGATTAAGCGCGGATGCCCCACCAGCAAGAGCGAGACTTTTTATACCCCTTCCCTTGAAACGTCCCCCCATTCTCTTCAACGCATCTTGAATCCGAACCCTTCGGCTTGGTGGGCTCCCTGGAGGAGGATGCCCCTGTGAAGCCCAATAACGCTCTTCTCTAGCATACTCTCCCATCATTCTTCGATGGGCAGCATCTTTCCGCTCCCTCTCACGAAGATCCCAATCTTCAAACACCCGATCTTGCCAGCGACGCGCCTCTTCAGGTTTTAGTGGACCCTCTCTCCCCTCCCATGGAAAAGGACCGCGAACTGTGCGTGATCCCCCGGCACCCGTGCCCGGACCTAACATACGATTTGGATCTGTGATTCTGCCTGCCCCACGAGCAACTGGCACCCGGCGTTGGCCAGCACGAACCATATCCCTTCTTTCGTTACGCAAACGATCAAGCTCATCGCGGGTATCCTGCCAATATCTCTCAGGATCACGGAGATGTTCTTGGGAACCACTTCCGCCCGCTTCTATTTCCATCTCCATCATACGAATTTTGTATTCTATATCCTCTAAGGCTTTACGCATGGGACTAGGACCACCATACTCGCCACCATGCTGATAACTAGGATAATTAATTTTTCTAGGCATAGTTTTATGTGTTGATGTTGCCAACGAAGTCATCCCATACCGCCGCACCGGGAGGCGTTCCGGGATCAATTCTCGTAGCTGCATCTATTAATTCGTCTCGTCCCGCTTCTGCATCACCCGCATTTACGATGTATTCTCCACCAGCAAGCAACGCCCTTACGGGAAGCGGGCCCCCTTCGGCTAAACGCTCCTCAAAATCGTCCTTAAATGACTTTTCTATAGCAAGACTATCATCTACTAAGCCATTGCCCTGCGGTCCATTATCGGGATAAGGAGGAAGGAATCCCTCTTCAACTAAACTATCTGCTCCACCTTCTCCCATTTTCTGAACTCGTACTTGATTAGTTATCTCCTCAACTAATCCAGGAAATAATTTTTGAATTTCGACAAGAATCTGTGATGCTTGAGCAGCGGGCATCTCGCCGTTTATAGCTGCCGTGGCAACCTGTATTATTTCTACAGGAATTTCTTCATTGGATTCTGCGGGTATCATAGAAGGATCAACTGGGCCACCATATGCGAATGTCGGTGCCGATGGCGGAGGTATCACAGGAGGCGGCGGCAATGGTGTCACAGGCGGCGGATCCGGCGGAGGCGGTGTAACAGGCGCACCTCCAAATCCACCGCCAGGGGCCGGGCCTGCGCCTAGTTCCTGCTGTCCACCAAGCCTGCTCATTAGCCCACCATAAGCAGGATCAAATGCAGAAGGTTGACTGGCTGTGGGCATATTAAACGGATCATACCCAGTGATCGGAGCGGCTCCCGTTGCCGCCGCGGTTTCAGCCATTAACCCAGCACGATAGGGAGCAGCTTCTCGTGCAGCATCAGCAGCAGCCTTTGCATCCGCCGCAGCTTTCGCATCAGCAGCAGCCTTTTTATCCGCCGCAGCCTTCGCGGCAGCATTTTGTGCTGCAGCATCCTTCGCAGCCTGTGCAGCAGCATCCTTCGCTGTCTTCGCAGCAGCAGCTTGTGCGGCCCTTGCATCCTTATCGGCTTGAAGTCGTTCCAGTCGCTCGGCATCTGCGGCAGCAGCCTGCCGCCTAGCAGCATCTCTAGCTAAGTTTTCTTCCCGCTCAAACTCTTCTTCCTCAAAACCCTCATCACCATACCCCTCTGAACCAAACCCAGTACCTGTCGAGGGCCCTTGCTGATAACGTCTCCCTACATAACTCCTAGTACGTGGCAATGCATCAAGAAAATCATCGTACTCATCTCCATGATATCCACCACCGCTCGTCGGGCCACGTCCTATATTTCCAAGAGGATCCGTTAGTGCCGGAACAGATGGTGATGCCGTAGTCGTAGGAGGCGGAGGGAATGGTACCGGAACAGATGGTGGCACCGTAGCTGTAGGAGGCGGCGGAGGTGGTGCCACAGCAAACAAGTCCTCATCAACCTCCGGATCCCCTATAAACTCATCTTCAATTATCTCTCGTTGTGCCGCCCGTGCCTCCAAGATAGCTCTTCGCTCCTCTAACCGCCGATCCTCTTCGTCCCCTTCATCCCCGCCAATAAACGGAGGCATAGTTGCCATCGTCTCTGGCATAGAAGGTGGTGGGGGTGGCGGAGTCATGGGTGGTAGAGGTGCTGCCGCAGCTTGCTCTGGCGGAGGTGGTGGTGGAGGCGGAAGCGGAGGCGTTAGTGGAATCAGCCCCGACTCTTGTAACTGCTGGCCAACTGGCTGAACAGCAGGACTAGCTACCGGAGGTGCTACCGGAGGTGCTACCGGAGGTGGCGGAGGTAAAAGTGCGGCAGGTGGAGGGGGTGGTAGTAATGTCGGGCGTGGTAGGCGCGGCGGCATTACCGCTGGCTGCATAAAATCTTCCTCACCCTCAAAACCTTCAAACTCCCGTCGCGGCATAGCAGGTCTTTGCCGTAACTGCTTTCTCCCATATTTCTGAGCAGCGGGAGCAGCCCTTCGCTGCGGCTGCTGCTTTCTCCCCCTTCTTCCCGCCTTTTTCCTCTTTTTCCGCCCAGCACGGCCACCTCTTCTATACCCTGGAAGTGGAAGTGAAATCAATCCACCCTCTGCTGCCCCGACTGTGGCATAGCCCTGTGCTGGCGCGACGTATCCAGGAGTAGCGGATTGTGGCATAACAGCTTGGGCTTCAGCAGTATAAGCACTCGGCATCTGGCTTTCAGGACTTCCTTTATATTGCGCTTCTTCAAGTTGTGCCATCGCCGGATAAAGCAACGCCACCTTTTTGGGATCCGACAAATAATTAAGTGCCGCACCACCAAATTCACCCAATCCCTTGCCCCTGATCAGCGATCCAAGCCCACCCCTCAGGGTTCCCGTCAGTTTTTGCTCGGCTATTTCTTCTGCCGTTTTACCAAGAAGATTACCTGAAGCAGCCTTTAAGCCCGAACTTAAAGCCTTGCCGCCCAGATAACCTTTCATGCCGCCCAACAGAGCGGACTTCAAGCTCTTATTCTCAATACCACTTATTAATGCACCGACACCTGCACCAAGCGCAGGATTAATTGCTCCAAGCGCCATAGGCGCAATTGTCTTAGCGCCCTTCCACAACCCCTTTGCTGCTTTCTTCAGCCAGCCGCCGAAACCATAGGCGGGGATATAGCCACCATTAACCAACACCATCGGCACATAACCGCCATCCTGATAACCCGGAATCAAGCCACCATGAGCCATAGGTTCAATACTCATTTTCCAACTCGTTGGAGGTCCACCACCTACACGCTCACCACCACCTACGGCAGATGGAGGGGTTGGCAATGGTTTGGCAAATCCCGGCCCACCACCATATGGGCGCGGGCGTAGCACTGGTGCTGGTACATCTTGATCGAACTGCTGACCCGGATTCTGTGCTTGAAACGCCCTTATCTGTTGTGACTGTGCTTGCTGTTCCGCTTTTTGCCAAGCAGGTCTTGTATCGACGGATGGGAGAAGTGGACCTCCGTATACCCCCTGCATCCCCGCCTGCTGAAGCTGCTGTGGAGGTGGAGAGGGTGCCAAACCCGGCATAACTTCTCGGCCATTGATGAAAGTGGACCGACCCATAGGATTATTCCATCCACCGGGGCTTGCCATCGGAGCCTGCTGTATTGGCTGTGGTCGCTGAAATCGTCCGCGCAACCCACCTATACCCCTAGACCGAAATCCGCCGAATGCCATTTAACTAGTCTCTACGCCGAAGATACTGAACGACATATCGCCTGAACTCGCGTAAATAGTGACAACATCATCTTCGCTTAGGGTTATGCCAACGATGATGAATACCGTATCGTTAGCGGCAACCGATTTCCCGTAGTAAATGTAATGTTCGTTTGCTACGGTTGCGCCCGACGGACGGACAGCCACCCTGAAGGTGAGTGCCCCGCCAGAGCGGTTGCAGGCGGCAATAGAACTGACCGTCGTTACAGTAGCGTCCGGTACCGTGTACAGATCGGTATTCGTTGTCGCTGACGGTGCTGATTGCCCCAGTACCTTTAAGGTATCAGCCATTACTAGCACCAAGCAATAAAAATTGATATTTACGAAGCGACAGAGAACTGTCGCTATCAGCCTGTACCTTCACGGCATGGATGTCACTGCTAACATCTTCGAAGTTTTGTTCAATGGTTCTGCGGGACATACTCTCATCGTATTCCTGATATTGCTCTGGTGCGCGGTTGAGTGGACGATAGACCTTGAGGCTCATCGTCTGCCATCCGTTCTACCGTCGAGCCTTACCTGACCAACACGCCAACCGTATCCGGCACCTGTACTCTGCACTTTCATTGACACCTGCCGTGCCCTACCACGAATAGACGATTGATCCGTGGAGGGCGTGATCGCGGCACTCGCTATCTCAGATTGTGCCTGTGCGGGATAGTTATGTCCATTCAAGCTGATCGTTACTTCATCACCTGAGTCGCCATCCCTAAATTGAATGTCTGGTATAATTCTATTCAGTGACCAGAATTGATAACCATCACCAAGCTCAATGTCGCCCGTTTCGATATAGGCCGTCATCGCTGATCCATCATCGTCATGGCCGCTTTCGTGACTGTACAACAGGTTTGGATATATACCCTTCACTGTATTTCCACCGCCCGTAGCGGAGGATGTAGCAAGATCAGCCAAAGTAATTGTGTAGGTATTCGCATCCGTGATAGATGCGACGGTATGCTGGTTATTCAGCACCACAGTTGAAAGGCCACCAACTGTAGACACACTCTGCAAAATAATCTCGTCATCCACTTTAAGTCCGTGACCCGCATCCGTAATCGTGACTGTGCCAGAACTACTGCTTGTCACTAGAGGAGTATCGCCTAGATCCCTTTCCCGTATCGAAGAAGCGAGCGGATAGGATTTAGTGCCCGCATGGCTCCATGAGCCACGCACCATCGTTCCGGTATACCAGATGTTTTCGGCATAGTTGAAGATGATGTACTTGTCGATTTCGCCGTCACCAGACTCAGATGGATAGAACCATATGACTTCAGAGAAGTCTGTATTCGATCCAGCAACCACCTTATAGGCTTGGCTATCGTCAAAATCATCGAACACGGTGCCCAGTACGGGACAAGTAAGCCTCTGTGCCGTCCCGGTATAGGTGTAGAACGCACCGCGATCCATGAAATAGACTGTACCGCCTGCGTTTACCGCCGCATTAGGCGACACCATCGACATACCCTTGGCTGTCTCTGTAAACGAGAAATAGAAGGGGCTGCCGATGTATCTCATGCTCACGATACCACAATCAGTCCATATCAGGATTTCTTGGCGCGTCATCATTGCACCCACAATCTCCGAACAGGCCGCTAACTCCTGACCACCAGCACTGTTGGTAGATAATGGTTGCCATACTCCTGCCGTCTCTGAACTAGACCATCTAACGAGCAATGGATTGATCGTAGTCGCTCCAATTTCATTACAACCGAACGCAATGACATGACGGGCAACATCTGACATCATCACTTGATGAGCGGCTGTAGGCGTGTAGTAGGTTCCGGCCTTATAGACCGCGACTACGGCAGAGCCGCCACCTGTTGCTGTACCGCTGGCATCTGCACCACCAATATCTGCCGTAAACGTGGCTTTGTTTGTAACGGAAGCCACCGTCATCTCTACATTCAGCCTCGCCGCACTTATGCCGCCCAAAGCACCGCTCACCCCAGATATCGTGACCGTATCCCCGGCAGTCGCTCCATGACCAGCTTTGTCGATGATCGTGACAATAGTGCCACCACTGGTAACCGTTACCGGATCATTTGAAAGGGTCACTGTACGACGTGTTATGTCGCTGAGTGCTACGGCAGCGGTTGCCGTGCCCACGCTCGCATCCCAGTAATAGATATTGCCCTGCCGAACATTGGCGAGCATATCATCACCGAAATTTGCTACCGACCACAAACGCAACTGATTGGATTGGCCTAAGCCAGCCCCAGATCCCCAACCACCAGATCCCCAAGGATCTGCACCAAAACCGGATGCCGATACATAGTCATTGAGTCCAGTATTGATCTGAAACGCAGCGGTTACACTGCTTCCGCCACCGCTCGCGCTCGACGTTGCTTTCGTGGAGCATACAACCCGGAACTTCGTATCGGGATTGGCATCACTAGTATCGCCAAGTGCTACAATACGATGTTCCGTATTGAGTGCGCCTGTACCGATACCAGCCGTGGCAGTGGCACCCGCGATAGTTACATAATCACCCTTCACTGCTCCGTGATCAGTGGCTGTTTCGATGGTAACAACAGCAGTTCCATCGACAGCCGTGATCTTGTCCGTAGCAAGGGTGAGTGTGGTGCGAGTAGGAGTAATATCGTAGTAGTTATCGCCAAGATTTATATACAACTTCAGGTTGGTTCCGACTCCGACATACTTGTCGCCAGAATCGGTAACCCAATCGTGAAGCTTTCTGGCAGTTCCCAGATAGGTACTCAGAACATACTTGGCCCAACCACCGATCTTTTCAGCGAATCCCTTACGAAATCGCACTTTATCAGAATCATACCAAGTACCCTGTGCAGAATACCTAGTACCATCCGTAAAAAGCCCAGCTTGGGGTGCAATTTTAGTAAAGGGCATAACTGTTATTCCCTAGCGATACCGTTGCTTGTTTTGATCGTTAAGCAACGCTCATTCGGATTATCACTGTCTAAGTTGCCCCCAACAATCTCATCTCCAACACACATCCCTATACCTATAAGAAAGGCCTCCCATTTAGACTGAGCCTCAATGTGTATATGGCGAGTTTGATTCACGGTCTGAAGTAAGTCTTTAGCTAAATCAGCCTGCTCTGGAGAAAAATAAATATCTTTAGTGAATAGACCGTTCGGCTTATTTTCTGTGGACGTATCTTCAGAAATGCCCTTAACTTCCCCGCTTTTTAGCATCGGTGACCCTTTCTTTGAGGTTTTCTGTTTCCGTTTCAACTGCCGCGAGACGTTCCCCATGTGAATCCACCTTGTTGTCTAATCTATTAACGATTTTCTCAATTTGGATCATCGACTGTCGCATACCATTCATGCCGACCTTAACTCCTCCGTATGCGGCACCAGCAGCAAGTGGCGCAGCCAGCAGAGAAATGAGCGTAGCGATATCAGCTTCCATCTTCTTCAAGATCTCTGCGAATTTCACTTAACTCCATATCAATAAAATCTAATCTCATATTTTGCTCCGCATCATCCGGCAAACTGCCCAACTCACCACGCGGCCAGAGAACGCGAAATTCGCTGTTCGCTTCAATCTGGATATTAGATAATTCCGCGTCTCGTTCCAGCACACTAAGCCTTTCGCCAACCCTGAAATATCCCATAACCGCAACTGCTGTAGCAGCAATCAAAGCGATCAAGTTACGCACAGGTATCGTAACCTCGCTGCTGTCATTTAGTCGTGCTGGCATGATACCACGCCTGTGTCACAATGTATTAGCGCAACAACAACCATACCGCCGCAGCCGCCACGGCAGGTGCAACCACATCAAGAACGGCATCAAGTACGTTAATGGACCTTTTCTTCAGCAGCTTCTTTATCTGCTGCTCGCACTCACGAAAAGCATATCCCCATACGGCCAGCGCACCAGATACCTCAACAGGCAACACAAAACTGAATGCGAACGTCAGAACACCTGCAATTAAAAAATGACTGATCCACGTTTGATAATCCTTCTCTCCCCACGCCATATATCCCTTTCTTAGCTTGTTATTCGGAAGGTTTCTCAGGCTCGACAATCACACGACCTTCGCTATCAGTCCACTTGGTATCTATCATATGCTGATCACACCGTTCAGCTACAACCATCCAGCTTACGGTGTCGCTGGAACTCGCCTCAGAACATTCTATGGTGAGCGTACTGCCACTAACCGAACCCCTGACTGCATCCCATCCCGAATCGTTCTGAATCCACACCTGTGGGTCACGGCAGAGTAGATCCCAAGTCCCCGCGCTCATGCCAGCAGCCTCATCCAGATCCACGGTCGCGGAACCACTAGAAAGTGCAATCTCGCCACGATACCAGAGATCCGCTCTTGGACCCTCATGGAAGCTGTGAACGAGATGGTGGGTGTCTTTTTTGTCCGGTAATGGATGGTCGATCTTGAAAGATCCTGATGCCTTCGACACAGACCCCTGAAAAGTGGCCGCCTGTGTGAAGATGGTCTCATCCACCATGATGTTTATTTGGCGCACACCATTCGCCACAATCTCTATCTTATTATCTTCGTACTCTTCCAAATACGTATGGGTACCCCCGTCTAAGAACAGAGACTTTCCCGATTTGACTGCGACATTACCAGACGCATCTACCGTGAATTGGGTAGTCAGTGTCGCCGCCGCGCCCCCCGTACCCGAAGCGGCATTCGCAAAGGTCAACACGCCAGCTTCCTGTTTTATATAGCTGGCTTGATTGGTTTCGATGTAGGCGAAAGCTCCAGTATCGGAATCTAGGTAGAGATTGTCGGTGAGGAACATTCCGTCGATGCCACCAGCACCAGTATCGTTGTCGGAGTAAAGGGAGCCTTTCTCCCCTAAGAAAATATGCGACCATGCACTATGGAGATCTGACCTCAGGGTTGTCCCGACAGCAAGATCGCCAGCGATGGTCACATCTGGCGTAGAAGCATTACTGAGCGTGAGTCCGACATTGGATCCGAGAGTGCCGTTGCGTCCTAGAACCCAGTCGCCCGTGGTGCGGTCGATACCACAAGCCCACTCAATTTGCCCCTCAGTCTCAAAATTGATCTGCACATCGTCGGCTGCATTCGTGCCGGAGTTGTGTAGATCCAATCCCACCGAACCCGTGCCGCCATCCTTCTTCAGGGCAATTCCACTCGTATCGCTGGCGGTCCCCACACAGAGGTTGCCAGCTAGGGTAACCAGACCTACCTCGGTCACCGTCAGCCAGTCCGTTGTGGATCGGCGCAACTTCCATTTGTCGCTGTCTGAATTATCAACATACGCTTGCCACGTAGTCGCCCCAGTAAGCGTCCAGCCCAATACGGCATCACCTGTACCATCTTGTTCAATCAGTAACTGGGTTTCTGCTGTCGAAGCACTGCTGTTGTCTACATAGACCTTTGCCGTACCGCCTAGATGGGTCGCGCCAGCTTGTACCCAAAGCGAAGCATTGCTGTCGCCCTCAGTGGGTGCGGCATGGATGTAAAGTGAGGTCGCAATGTCAGGCTTCCCGCTACTAGCCAAGTTGTTTGTGATATTGGGTTCAGCAATCCTGACCTGAGATACGACGGTGATATTGGTATTAGTCCCTTGGGTGGTGATAGCGTTATCGAAGAATGTTCCAGATAGATAGTCCGTATCTCCCACCGCTCCGGTGATCGTGCCGCCGAAGAAGGTGCCTATTGCTACTGAGTCTGATCCGTCGCTGGTAAACGCTCCCAGAAGTCTGAGGCGGTAAGCTCCGTGAGTGGACCCACCTATCACATGGGGTCCGGTACCTGAGACAACGATCTCGCCAGCAACAGTGAGATCAGCAGTCACCTTGGTAGCTAAGCTGTCATTTCCTAATAATATGATATTAGAGCTATTTAATGTGAGTATATCCCTCGCCGTACCCCCCGACTCCTTCATCTTGATCGCTACATTATTCGACATCTGGAAAGTGCCAGCCTTGAGTTCCAGATTTCCCGCATTAGTGAACTCTAATTTGTTGGCCCCGTCAGATGTCTCGAAGACCACTAGCTCTTCGTTCTGCGTCGAATGTCCTTGTACGAGAAGCTGAATTTGGTCCGCCGTACCGTTAATAAAAACCTGTTTGTTCACGCTGAAAGCGAGTTGGCTGTGGTCCCAAATCAGCTTGCCACCATTCGACTGACCAGACATATCAATGATGGTGTGATCTTCGTCTGATCCACTGTTGATGTAGATACCACCAGTGGCAGTGGATCCGTATAAGGTAAGGATCGTATTCGGAGTTGCGGTTCCCAGCCCAACCTTATTATTACCACCATCGACAAAGAGCATATTGGCATTGCCATTGCTCTCTACTCTAAAGTCTACATCGGCAGAAGCTTCATTGAATACTGCACCAGCATTTACGGTAAGTGTACTGCCCAATGTGAGCGTACTAGCCATGTCCACAGCACCGTCAATATCTACCACATCTAAATTGGTAGTTCCGTCTACATCTAGGTCGCCCGCTAAGTCGATTCCCGCAGCACCTGCTAGAACTAGATCATCGGCAGATGCGTCCCAGAGCATATAGGCACTAGCGGTAGCTCCGAAAAATTTGACATCATATCCGGTGTCATCAACGCCAACCGTAACTCCTGCATCAATTTGCACTGCGCCGTCAATGTCAACGGCGTCCAAGTTCGTAGTACCGTCTACGTCCAAGTCCCCTGCTAAGTCAATTCCTGCGGCCCCCGCTAAAACTAAGTCGTCAGCAGATGCGTCCCAAAGCATATAAGCACTGGCGGTGGCCCCAAATAATTTGACATCATATCCAGTATCATCGACACCAACCGTAACCGTTGAATCAATCTGTACTGCACCGTCAATATCAACTGCGTCTAAGTTCGTAGTGCCATCTACGTCTAGGTCGCCTGCTAGGTCAATTCCTGCCGCACCTGCTAATACCAAGTCATCGGCAGACGTATCCCATAGCATGTAAGCACTGGCTGTATCACCAAAGAATTTGACATCGTACCCAGTATCGTCAGCACCAACCGTAATTGTTGAATCAACCTGTACCGCGCCATCAATGTCTACTGCATCTAGGTTGGTGGTGCCGTCTACATCTAAATTGCCGTTAAAGTCTACGTTACCCGCTACAGTGAGTGTGGCACTCAACTCCAGATCAGCGAGCGCATCAAGGACAGCCGCCCCAGATCCGGCACCATCGGTGAAGATTGCCGAAACATTGCCATTACCGATTGTAATGTTGGCCCCGGAACCCTGACTGATAATGATGTTTTGAGAGCCGCTTGTTGCGTTCTCAATGATCCAGAACTTGTTGATGGTATTTGGTGCCAAAGTGATGGTACACGCCGAATCCAGTGTACCCGTATACTTCATATATATGGCACGGCCTTCGTCAGCCGAACCGTCCGCTATAGTAGTAGTATGCGTATCGGCGTTGGTCGTGATGGCTTCGGTGCCAGAACCGAAAGCATCCGCTATAAGCTCTAGGTTCGTGTTGGTAGAGGTGCCCCAAGTACCTGATTCGGCACCTGTAGCAATTTCCTTCAGTCTCAAATTATTGACGTATGTTGCCATTTTTTATTCCTAACGTCTTATGAGGGCACAACTTCCCAATCAGGCGTCTGCGAATCGGATACCCCAGACCAACCCGGTGTCTGTGCATCATCTACGGCAGCCCAGTCTGGTGTTTGTGAATCTGATACCTCTGACCAGCCCGGTGTCTGTGAATCATCTATCGCTCCCCAATCTGGCGTCTGAGAATCATCTATGATGCTCCATACATTGACCCCAGTTATTCCCGTTGTTCCTACCACACCCGTTACGTCGATATTCTGACTAACGCTCGTCGTAACGCTTCCTACCGCACTCGTTCCCGCCAGCCCCGTAACAGTGACACTTGCATCTCCTGTCACCGTTACCGAACCCAACCCACCAGTTGCAGCAATTCCGGTCAGGGTAACATTTGCATCAGCCGTTACCGTTACCGAACCAAGTGCGCTTGTCCCCGCCACTCCCGTGACTGTGAGATTCGCGTCACCTGTTACTGTTACTGAGCCAACCGCAGCCGTTCCAGCACTGCCCGTCGCCGTAACACTAGCCGTACCTGTTACGGTGACGCTTCCTACTGCTCCCGTTGCCGCCAAACCAGTGGCGGAAACACTTGCATCTACGGTTATCGTGACCGATCCTACCGATCCGGTAGCCGCCAATCCCGTTTCGGTAACATTAGCATCGCCCGTTACCGTAACGCTTCCAACACCACCAGTTGCCGCTATACCCGTTACTTCAACGGGTACTGGCTCACCCCAAGTACCGGAGCCCCAAGTAGATCGGCCCCAGCCAGTTACATTTGCCATACTACGCTATACGAATAATCGCGTTACTCGCGTCTGCCGCAGGAAAAGCGATAGTAAACGTACCAGCGGTGGCAGTTTTATCTGCGCCGAAATCCAGAACGAGAACCGAAGTATCACCAGTGGTATCTTCGTTGAAGATCAAAGCACCCCTAGCAGTAAACGTCGCCGTAGACCACGAAGTATCAGCAAAATCGGTAAGGGCAGTGGTTCCACTGCTGGAAGGGTCTACCCGCGTAAGCGTGTTGCCCTTGGCAGTGTAATTCGTGCCACTGATTTCGTTGCTTGTGGAATACGCTGTGGTAGAAGCACTCATGGTCGCACTACTAGTATAGAGCGCAATCTTGAATGTATTACCACCGGAATTGAGGAAATTATGCTTCGCCTCCAGCAATTCCTTCTTGAAAGACGTACACATCGCCTGAGTAATAGCCATTACAACTTCTCCACGGAGTTGGCTAAATCATGTTGGTCAGCTAACCGCAATAACATGACCACCTTGGAACGATCTTCCTTGATCGCTTCTTTAATATAAAAATTAACAGTGTGATACACCTGAGCCTTAAATGCCAACGCTTGTTCCGCAATAGCAGGAAGTGTGCTCTCCCCTACACTAATAATTCGATCAGTAGCACGTTGCGCCCAATGTTCAGGTGGCAAATGACAATTCTTCGTAGTAGTTACCGTAACGTCCCCAATCTCTCCGTTGATCATTCGGCTGCCACCATCTGGGGCGATACCCTTATGGTGCCATCCCTATATTCATCGCCAGTCATTCGTCCCTCAGCCTGTAGTTTCAAGAACCCCAACGCTTCCTGGTATCTCTGTTGGTATAGCTGCATCATATCTGCATCACCCTTCATGTAGGTATACGCCTCAACCAAACAGCCATAGAGCAAAACCGTATCGGCATTGGTGCCCAACCAAGACGGACTCGTAGTAACGATTGAAGCTGGCTGATAATAATAGTGAAGCTCCGTGACGAAATCGGCGTTAGGCGTAGGCCCTACAATGAACGTATCACTGGCAAATATGCCATAATACTTTGGCACCCCTTCCGTGGACGCATTGGGATACGTCGATCTGATAAAGTTTGCATCCTTATTCAATAAAAATATTTGGTTACTGGAACTTGTAATCGCCAATGACAGTGGAAACAAAAAGTCGGTAGGCATCGCCAGATATTGATTACCATCGGTAATCGTACCAGCAACATTTTTACGATTTACAGGCAGATTAACCGAACGATAAATACGCTGTTCGGCTTGTTTAATAAATGTATCAATAGCAGCTACAAAATTTGTTTCTGTATTGTCGCAATAATCTTTGATAGCCGCAGTCAATTCAGCGTAGGTCATGTAGTCACCTTCACGGTACCCACCCGCCCATGTGCCAAAATATTACCCGATCCATCCGCATCCCCGTTTCCTACGGGATCGAATGCCGAAAGTCTTCTACTAGCATCCTGGGATAAATCAGGACGTGGATCTCTAATGGCCTGTGGATCAGCATAATCGCCAAGCCTACCAAGAAAATTCTGCGGTTGATCTTTGTCCAGCATGTCCCTTCCCACCATCAGACCCGTCATGCGACCAGCTTTAATTTGTGGAACCAAATCCTTGAGCTTGTAGCGAAATCCGGTACGGTCGCAAAATCCAAACGCATATTTGCCTTTAGCAAACTTGGCCATCAGCTATAGCCCCCAGGCACAAAATGTACCGAAGCACGATCACGATCCTCTTGTTGGGCCAAATCCCACTGAAACTCATATTCAGCTTTGAGTTCCGGTGACCGCACGAACGCTTCGGGATACTTCTGTGATATCATAAAGGCGAGACCGGACACGAGTGCCGGGAGGAAACGGGCAGGAACGTCAGGATCATTTGATCCTACGACACCCGTATCCTCAATACGTCGAATACGCTGATAGACGAACGTGTAATCTTTGTTGGGGGTGGGCCATAGGTACACAACCGGAGCAGCACGTTGCTTGTCGATATACAAGTTTACGGGACGCCCTTCGGTGAGCTTATTCGGAATTGTGGAATACTGAGATACGCTAAATCGCGACAGCGGCAAATCACTCTGCGTAGTACCAGATCCATCGCGGATCCAATGCTGAATCAAATCTACAGTATCTGCTGGCAATGTAATCGTGGAGGTACTATCCGATGCGGTGGCAGTCCCCTGTTCTACGGTCCAAAAATTAAGACCACGATTTGCCCACTCAAGAGATAACAAATTCAACGACCGACGAGCCGTATCCATATCATAGCCCGTCTTCGACTGAAGCCCACATCGCTCAAACGCCTCTTCTACAACCTCCGAAACTTCAAGATTGAATGTAGCAGTTCCAGATGTAGCCATCAGTTTGAATCCGGTTCGGGACACCCAAACTTTTCACGTACGGATTCCTTATAGGAAACAACTCCACCTCCTGCCAACTTTGGTGTTTTGGATCCGTTACCGACCATCCCCTTAGCTCTCATATGAGACAGATCGGCGAGATTCGTATTTTTAGCCACCACTTTTTTGAGCATACCTCCACTAATTTGCCCACCAGCAGCATAACTTGCAGCAATAGCTTTGGCCTGCTCTCTGTTTGTAACCTTATCGCCGGAACCCGACTTGAGGATGCCTGCCTTAAATTTGGACATAACCTCATCTGCTGGCATAATTAAAATGCCTTCCAGTTCGGATACTTCTTGGCGATACGACTCGTATATCCACGCTCATCTGCGTGATCAGGATAATTTTCGGCAATCCTGCTGGTGTAGCCCCAGAAATGATCTTCTTCCGCTTTCTTTTCCGCAATCTCGTTATACGTTGGAACTTTTGCGGTCGGGTTTTTCGAGTCTTCAGCCATTAGTAACTCTTCCTCATCGCCATCATAATGGTATAACGATCACCACTTGAATGGCCTGTAGTGGTAAAATTTACATCCCCGGTTGGGCTAGATGCATTGTTTATAAGTGGGCCAGCCTGCCGAAAATCATAAAAACCGTAGCCACTGAGCGTCCAGCAGATAACATCAGTGCTGGCGTCCCAAAGAATGTCTACGGTCATACCGGAACAGTCATACCACATCTGCTGGATTGTTACTCCGTCGCAGGCTCTTCCGGTGCCGGATTCGGCTTGGAGGGCGGATACATCGACCTTCGTAACTGCGGATTCACCACTACCATCAGAGATATTGGTGAATTTCATAACGGCGGTACGGTCGCCGTCTTGGATCGTTTGAGATGTTACTGCGTCAGCCATCTGATTCTCCCCGCGAGGACAGGACTCCTAGCCCCGCTCGCAATAGGAGATACGACCACCCACCCGTAGATGGGTGGTCTTATCTCAATTTAACAAATCATCTCCTACTGATCGGAAAATGCAGGTACATCTGCACCTTCCTGATGACCCCAGATAATCCAATTCGTTGAATCCTTAGCCAGAATATTGATTTCAAACAAACCAAAATCCGTAAGAGTCAATATAGAATTTGAATTACCGTCAGCATACACAGAAACATTATCTGCGTTGGAATCCAAATGAATGATACCACCGATGTAGAAATTGGTATCGGAACCCGTATCAAAGGCGACATTTTCAGTCTCTTCTGCCGCACCACCATAAATGAACTTGAACCACACTCCCGCCGTAGGCGACGGAAGAGTGATCGTCCGGTTTCCACCAATTGCCGGAACAACATTGATCCTACCACCATTAGCAGTGGCGGTCAGGGTATTATTTGCATCATCCAACGTAATGGGAGTAACCTGCAATCCCGATCCGTCTAGGCTGAATTCCGTTGTGAATGCACCAGTTGTCGAACTTTTCGATACTACATCGAATCCATCTTCGGATCTGACTGCACCCGAAAAAGTTGTGTTAGCCATGATTTTACCTTTTTACGAAAGGATTCGTCCCGAAGTCGTCGTAACGTCTGCTGGGCCAGTCTTCGGGACTATGTGTCCCAGAATAAGATAAGGGGCGGAGGCGACCAATCACGAGCCAGCTAGTAGCCACGCGAAAGTATGCGAATCGCCTCCACCCTCTATCTATCCTACGCTCCGGGTGATCCCCAGATCCCTAGCGGATCGGAGACACCAAAGCTGTACCGCTCGCGAGCCTTGTAGCGAACATTTCCGGTATCGAAATCACCGTCCATGCTTGTCTCAAGGGCAACACGCTTGAAATGCTTCATCCCGTCTGGAATATCTGTCAGAAGGAACCACGCATCCGTATCAGTTAGATAGTGGTTCACGACCGTACCTCCCGAAATAACATTCATCGAACGCAGAGCGTTGATGTCGTTATCGGCAGTCGCGGGACGAAGCTCAGACTGCATCACCCGTGTCGCCACGAACTGCAAATCGGGCGGGATGACGAGCGTCTTCGGACGAGCAGCGATCAATAGACCACGCTCATCCGTCCATTTACCAATCTGGATCACGGCAGCCTCAAGAGAAGTCTCATTGAGGTCAGCGGCGGTAGCTGGACGGTTAGAGTTCTTACCACCCGAAACGAGTGGGTGACCATCACCACCAGTTACACCATCACTGGATGCCGTAAACAGATTCACACCGTCACCGCTCTGATAAGCGTTGGTGAACCCGTTGTTAAGCGGGAATACAGCTTTCACCTGTTTGGTGTGAGCCATGGCGCGAGCCAGGGACTTGGTATAGCGAGCCGACAGTGAGTCGTAAAGATTGTCTTCCATGGCCTCTTCCGTAATGGCAAAACCCATGGCGACTGTTTCGTGGTTGTACCGCGCCACGAACGACTCTTGTGCGGCGTCATACGAAATCGCATCACCCTCATCCTTCACGGGTGCCGCGTCGAAGCCCGAAAGCTTCACTTCTTCCTCAAAAGAACGATCCGAGCTTTCCGTCTCATAGATTTCGGTATGCTCGTCATCATAACGTGCATACTCCATTCCAAAGAGCGCGTTCAGCCCAGGAAGCAATTCTTTGAGAAGTTGTGCGCGTGAAATAGCCATTGGTCAGTTCTCCTATACGCCAGTGGCGTTAAGATAGGAATGATTAGAAGCTGACCCGCTAGAAGCAGCGTTAAACTTCACGATCACATCTGGATATGCATCACTTGCCGTAGTGCCTTTCGGTGGCAAGCTAGTTGGGCCATCGACAAAATCAATAATACGAAGAGGCAGCGTATTCGTTGTAGCAGGGGTGCTGCCATCAAGCGCGTTCTTGGACTTACCGAAAGTAGTATTGCCAGCCGTGACAACCACGGACGCATTAAGACCGCGATCCGTAGTGTTTAGTGCTTCGTCAGACTGCATTTGAAATACTACAAAAGGATCGTCCAGCACATACGCCATCGCATCAGTGGCCGCATTAGATGCAGGCCAATAATTTGAAAATGTCTTCTGGTTGGTCGTAGGATCCGTATACGAGCAACCCAAGAAAATCCCGACTGCGGTCAGGGCGGTAGTACCAGTATCCTTCGCAATGGTACCATCAGCCGCGACCTTCACGAAATCACCATTTGAAATCTGAGTACCATAGGTGGTGATAATCGGAAGATTTCTAGTTTTGCTTGTAAACGAACCAGAGGAACTTAGAGTTCCAATCGGCCTGGCCCCGTACGGTGTTGCCGTAGTAGCCATGATATTCCTTCCTACATTACTGGTGAGGTGACCCTAGCCCTTACTACTACCAAAGGTCACACGAGTTTTTCGATCAGGCGGGAGAACGGGCATTCGAGGATCGCTTTCCCGCATATAACTATTATCGACGGCTTGCATCTGTGAGGCAGCGTGTTGCTCGTAATACTCACGCCTCTTGCCCACGCTTTCCTCAGATTGTTTGCAGAGCAATAGCCCACCAAGTTCGATTCCCCCTCTCTCTCCCCATTCCGATTTATGATCGCTCATAATCTGGAGTTCTGGATGATCTTCAGCTTTGACGGGCTCCCATCCTTCACGAAATTTCTTGGAAACATTCGTGTTGTCAGGGCTGCCAACCATAGATGTTCGTATCCACCTGAAGACCCAACCATCTTGGGGATCGGGATCCGGAAGAACCGATGCAGGTTCCCATGAAATATTGCGAGCCTCGTTTTCACGAGTCTCTGTCTTCCTGGGCTTCCTGGGAGCGCGTTGTTCAGCCATTAGGCCATCTCCTTCAATAGCTGTGCCGCATACTGCTGTGGCGTTATGCCCAGGCGTTCCGCGAGTTTAACCTGGGTGTGCGTTAGCGTAACTTTGTGCGATGGTGCACCATTGTTTCTAGATGCTGGTGCAACCACGGGATTCGCCTTGCGGCGAGATGCGGTATCAACGACGACGGCGTTATTTGGTTGCGTCAGGTCGCTACCGAAGTGCGTAGGAAAAACTTCTTTCATACGATTATCTATCAATTTATAATACTCATCAGTATCTGGGTCAACACCATCTTCTCCTACTAATTTCTCATGTACACCATACGCAAAGCTTGTCATTTCTCTGTCCTGACCGAACCATGGATTCGATTCCTGCCAAGACACAGCCCTGGCATCAGGCTCAGGGATTGGCTCCGGTACATATTGCTGAGAAGCCTGATCTGCCAACGCTTGATCCTGGGCAAGCACGTTACGCTTCCAATTATCAATAATTTTCTGCGAAACGGACGGTGCATAGGCTTGAGCAAGCTGCGCGTTGGTCAAATCCTTCTGCGTTTTCGCGATTTCTCCTGCATCTCCGGATTCATGCGCTTGTTTGAAGGCTTCTTCAGCAACAGTGAGCGCAGCAGTAGCACGGTGCTTGGCCTGATCCGTTAAAGCTTTCTGAGAATCCTGAACAAGCTGTACAAGGCGCTGATTTTCGGTTTGTAGCCCCTGCGTGTAGCTAATAGCTTCGTTTGCAAGCTTATCAGAAGCTTCTTTCGCCCTGCGCTCCTCATGATACTCCCATTTCAGCTTTTTAATGCGTTTTTGGGCACGATTTCCTAGTTGTCCAAGCTCTTCGTCGGTTGCAGTGCCATCATCTTGCGATGTTTCGACCGCAGAAGCCCTTTGATCCTCTTCCGGGCGGTCATCTACGACCTCAACGTCCAATTCTTTCGATTCAGGGGTATCAATGGTAGTTCTGACGCCTAAAAACTTATCTTCTTCGCTCATCCTACTAATTTCGTCAGCCATTATGCTCTTTCCACTCCTCTGGGATCGTCTACGACCGCTTCGACAGTATCATCATTGATTAAACGGAATTCTTTGCCATGAATTTTGATTCTGGTGCCGCTAAATGCTCGAAAAATGACCCAATCTCCTACCTGACAATACGGTCCACTAGGAAATCGGGCATAATTTGCGTAAGCATCCGGCCCTACACTCATAACCCAGCCCACAACGGTCGCAATGGACTCTTCATGCCGCGAATCCTCTGATCTTATGATGCCCCCATCGGTCATTTCACCAATTTCGGGCAGTGCGATCAGCAATTTGTAGCCCTTAGGCTCCGGCAACTGAGATGCGAAATTGAGTTCTTCTGTCTTTTCTTCAATTTCGGGTGCGACATCCTTATCCATTGCAAGTTCTGCAAGATTAATGTCGGTCATTTCTTACTTTTCCTTCCCTTAGCTGAAAATTTTGCCATTTTCTTCTTACCATACTTCTTACGACCTATCGTCGCAGCAACCGCAGCCGGATTCTTGACTTTACCCTTTAGACTTTTTTTTAATTTAGCAAATCTGCCACCACCACCCGGCTTCATAGATTTCGCCATCGTCAAGACTCCCTGAGCTTTGTCTCTATATCAATAACCTCGCGTTCTGCCCATGCCAAGCCTTCGATGATACCACATACTTTACGATACTCTTCCATATCTTTTGCAGAACCAATTGCCAGATGATCGGCGAGATCGTCTATCTGAACTCTAATTTTCTTTTTAAGTAAAGACAGGACGGACTCAGCCACCCTTCTTCTCCTTACTCTTTATGCGATCCTCGTCCGAATCCTTACCTAAATCGCGACCAAGCTTAAATCCTTCCAACTGCGTCTCTATATCTATTTTTTGTTGATCAGACTGAGTTTTTGCGATCAACTCCTGTTCGTCAAGTGCCAACTCGGCAGCATCCGTGCGCTCCTTGCTCTCCAGCTTCTGGCGCTCCAACTCAAGTTCCGCCGCATCCTGCTGCTGGCTGGCCGCGAGCTTCTGTTCCTCAAGCTGCTGCTTGGCAACATCTGCCTGTTGCTTCCTCTGTGCCTCTTGTTCCTGAATGGCGAGTTCGCGTTCGCGCTGTTGAACGATTGGATCCTGCTGCTGTTGAGCCTGCTGCTCCGCCTGAGCCTTCTGCTGTTTCTTGCCCAGCATCTGATCGGCAGCATCGGCTACCAGAACACTCAACCTTCTCTCCACATTTTCCGGCAGCTTCTCATTGGCTGGCGGTAGCGGAACACCGAGTTCCTCTTCGATCTGTCTACGGAAAATAAATGCCAGATGTTCGCGAATATGGGCGTCCATGGCACCACTGACTGCCTGACCGTTCGGGCTGTTCTGTACTTGTTGGGCAACATCAGGATCATTCTTAATCGCCATATGAACACGCATATGCGCGTCGTGATCCTGATATTCGAACGCCTTAACAGGACTGAGGATAAGGATATCCTGATTCTCGCTGACAGGATCCTTCGGAAGCACATCGTCCTTATCTGGAACGACTTTATCAGCATTAGGAATGCCGATAAGCTCCATCATCTGCCTGTGCAGCAGTGGCATATCATATAGATCGGGAGACTGGGCTGCCAATTGCAACGCAGCCTGATACTGCATGATTCGTTGTGCCATGCTCGACGCATTGGGATCCGACACGGGAACAACGTCAATGCGATCATCAAAATCTTCTACCTTGATATCCTCTCCCTCATCCGTCTCATACGGATACGCCGGATCCGTATAATCACGAACAATAGTGGCCAGAATTTTATATTCTTGCCTGAGGCTCGCGTGGATACGCGCCTGGATTGCGGACTGCACCTTCATCGCCCGCTCCATAATCGCAAGAGTCGTCCCCACGGGAGCCTCTTGATTCATATCCGCTACCTTAAGATCCGCCATTGACGCAAAGCGTCGGCCTTCTTCCACGATGTTACCCAACAACTGATAAAGAACCCCAGAAGGTTCCTTATAAGGAAGGAAGGTGATGTTATCCCTGATAACACCACCAGGGACATCAACGTCCCTGAATTCCCCCGGCATGATCGGCGTGTCGTCGCCCTTGATCCTGAGCCCACGAGTCTTGAGCCCTCCAGGCAGATTGGAGAGGGTTCCCGCATCAACAAGCTGACGCAGCAAACTCGTCGCTGACTTTGCGAGCCCTCCGATCATATGGATCAAACCGAGATTATAAAATCCTATCCCAGGCACGTATCCATAATGTACAAAGTGCTGTTTCTTGGTCTTATGGGGATCATCCTCGGACCAATTCCTATAGATCGACAGAATAGTGTGATTGCCCTTGTCGATTGTAACTACATAAGGAAGCGCAATTCCGTCGGGACTTTCAAATCCAGGCAAATCCAGATCAACGTGCATCTCCAAAAGCTGATGCCGCTCGTCCTTATCCCACGACGGCCTCACGCCTCCGATTTCTATGTACTTATCGGTAATTGCGTTGGTTTCAACGTTGGATGGCGTTAGTTCGACATCGCGATAAAACTTGCTGACCTGAAGCTTTTTTATCTGATTCGTACTGCGATTCATCACATGGGTGTAACGCTCCGCCTGCTCCAGATCGGCCTCATTGAAAGCAACCACGAAATCCTCAGCAGGCACAAACATAGAGGTGGGTCTGCCGAGCGACGGATCAAAATAGATCTTGCGGAACGCCGAACCCGCAAGCGGAAGGCTGAACAGTAGCTTCTCGGTTTCGGAACGATACTCCGTCATAACCTCCAAAAGCTGATAATTCAGATACTGCTGAACCCTCTTGGCCTGCTTATCCCTTTCGGGACTGAACTTACCCCAAATCTGGGTCTTAACCGGACCCTGTGCGGGAATAATCTCCTGGATAGTCTGGCTCTGGAATCGAACCACCGCCTCAGACAGCATGGGGTGAAACACCCCACACGCTCCAGCCCATGGTGTCGTGCGATCTTCGATTTCCAATCCCAGATAATCCAATCCCTCTTCGTACGTCTGTTCCCAGTTACCTCTACTGCTCTTATCGGAATCAAACTTGGAAACGAGATCCAGAGCAATCGAATTCAATTCCCCATCTTCGATATGTTCCGCAAGATTCGACTCAAACGACGAACTGTCCCCGTTTACAGAAAGCCCCGCCGGATCGAAATCAATGAGCATCCCGCCGTCTTCCATCTCCGTGAGCGAGGGCTCATCCAGAGATACATCCTTTTCAACTGCCGTGAATCCCTGTGGACCTATCTCAAAATCATCCTGATTAAAAATAGGATCCATTGGCTTATCTATCGGCATTTGCTAACTCCTAATTCGCAATCAAAGAATCTTGCCAAGATCATCTGCAACCTTGTGAAGGGTGGCAACACTATGCGTGATCACTGGTGGTGCCTTATCTGCAATACCCAGCGTCAATCCCTGAGTCAAACCCTTGGCGAACGCCTTGTCATCCGCTGTTGGCTTGCCTAGATCCTCGACGGTCTTCGGGTTGATGACCAGATTGGTACCAAACGCCACATGGGGGATAACGCCGCAGGTAGAGAACTTAACATGGATATTGCCATCCTTGTCATACCAAACACCTGCGTCCACGCTCGCTCCTTCACCCGGCCCACCTTCCGGCCCAGCCCAGACCGTAGCTTGATTGCCGTCCGGGTTCACGTAATGCCATTTCATCACATCCGCTACGGTAACACCGATATGGGCGCTGACCTTGACCTCGAAACCCCTGCCGTCATGTGAATCCACAGAAGCAGATACGCCCTGCTCCTCGTTCACCGTTTCCACATCACAGATATGGTCGAAGTTCCACTTATCAGTGCGCGACCATTTATCTCCTATTTCCTTCTTGAAATAGAAGTTGCCGCTCTTATCCGCATAGAACACGTCCGCGTCGGAACTATTGCTGACGTAATAACCCGAAGGAACTTCTTGATCTACCACATTGCTCTCCTTCTATACGACATCGTTTTTTTCTACGACCCGATATCTACTGTCGATATCCTCGTCATACCACCTCACCAGAAACCCAGGCGTCTTGTCGCCATACCAAGCGCCAAGCTGGTTATGTTCATAGTATTCTAGTGCACCTTCGTAGTCGTCACAGCCTTCATCCATCAGTTTCTGGATGACTTTCCGCTTGTCATATAACACGATTGGTTCCATGCCGAACCGTTCCAACACACCGATCACGCAATCGTCAAAACCGTCCATGGTCAGTGCGCTCTCGACACCAAGCTCCAGCAACCGTTCTGCCAGCGTAACGCGGCTATCAGCGAACCCGGTAGCATCGGAAATAGCAACCATTAGTAGGATTCCCTCATAATAATCTCCGATGAATAAATCCCAGAAAAAATCTATCTAGGGGCACCTTCTCGCGATAGCGAGAGCGTTCTTTGGTCATTTAAGACGGCCCATAGTTGTTCGCGGGTCTATCAGGCCGTCCCCCTAGACTAGAAATACAATCTCGGCCTTCGTATCGCCCTCTTTATCGTGCCAGTAGCCGCTCGGCTCGTCGGGATCTCCGGAACTCATCGTAGAATCGAAACCCTTACCGCTCTTCAAAATAGGATTGCCAGTGAAGAAGTGGGCGATCTCGCCCTCGGTCATAATGATTTCCGGAAAGAAACGATATGAATTAATAGTAATCCGCCTTACGGGCTGGGAAAAACTCTTCCATCGGCTCATCGCTTTCAATCGAAATAAAGCCACCCTGCCGGAATCGCAATAGTGCTTGAGTAGATGAATCCACTAGATCGTCGTAATCCCCGTTAGGGAACGCAGCGAATTCTTCGATAACCGCTTCGGCCCATCTCTTTTTGGGTGCCCACACGAGCCCGGAAGAAAATATATCAGAAACAGCATTTACCCTGGCAATTTTATCTTTACCACGGCTAGGGGTATACTCACCCACGGGGATCCCCATCCTCCTGAGTTCGAATATCAGCGGACTGCCCGCAGCCTTGGCTTCTACAATAAACGCATCCGGCTTGTACTCCTTCCACATTTCGTAAGCACGAGTCTTCAGGTCGGGAAACTCCATGCGCTCCTGCAGTGCATCCAGCAAAACGATATTCGGCTCATCTTCTTTGTTCTTGAAGACGCCCCAGGTCGTACATGCACTGTAGTCGGCAGTTTCCTTTGCAAGAAACGCGGTATCCCATGATTGGATCACAAACTCACATTTCGGTGGTTCCTTCTCCGTCCACTCATTCCACCATTCACGCTTGATGATCGCGCCTTCTTCGGAAGTCGGATCTTGCTGATACTGGGCACTCCATTTGGATATAGGCAGTTCTGCTTTCAGCGATTCAAGCTGCTCTATCGGCCAGAATCCGGGCCAGAGCGGCTTGCCACTGGGCAGAATCGCAGGGAATTCGATGACTTCCCATTCATCCGCACCACCACGTTCTATAGATGCCTTAACGATACTGCCAGTCAAATCCTTTTTCGACCAGCGAGTCATTACCAGGCAGATCGCACCCCCAGGCTGTAACCTCTGGCGGGGACCAGACGTGTACCATTCGTATGTGCGGTCGTATACGGAGGGATCGTTTAACGCAGCTTCCTGCTCTGAATGCGGATCGTCCACGATAAGAATGTCGGCACCCTTACCTGTAACAGCACCACCCACACCGATAGCGAAATATTCTCCATGCTTGTTCGTGTCCCAACGGCCCGCAGCCTTGGAGTCCACGCTTAAGGACACATCTGGAAAGATTTTCTGATAACCATGGGATCCCACGAGGTTACGAACCTTACGCCCGAACCCGACTGCCAACTCTGCTGTGTGGGCAGTCTGGATGACCTTCCTGTCGGGATATTTCCCAAGATACCAAGCAGGGAAAAAATGAGACGCGAATTCTGATTTTGTGTGGCGAGGAGGCATATTCACAACCAGCCTCTTCAAGCTGCCGTTTGCGATGCGATTGAAGGCATCGGCCATAATTTTGTGATGGCTGCCCTCAATGAACGCAGGCCACATCTTCCTGACGAATAGCAGGAACTCGTTCTGAGCACCGATCCTGCCCCTGGCGTCAGATAGTTCGTCCAGGAGAACCAGGATCTCTTTCTGCTTATGTGATGAAAGAGAATTCAGTTGCTGAGTAATCGTATCTACATCTACAACCATTTACCCTTTTCCGTCCTTAGCGAATATAACTGCATCACCGCCCCACAAACTGCCATCAGCCGATAGTTCCAGTCAACTGCCCTAGTGGTACCACGACCTCGACGAACGTGCAATCCACGCATCTTTGGATCTTCGCTCTAAATTACGAAAATGACGATAACGGGCTCGCTCGGCTCGTGATTCCGGTCTACTCGCATTAACGATAATTCCGAAAGCCACAAAAGCCATCAGCCCTATCACCAAACCAAACCTATTCGTCGTGGTTTTTCTTCGCATAGAATAATCCTCAACAGCTTGAACCAAAACATCTAGAGATTTTCTATCTGTATTATCTATATAGGTAATATAGAATAGATAATCTAGACTAAATAATCCAAGCTAGATAATCTAGCCTAGTAACCTAAAATAATAATCTCGCTAGGTATTTAAGCTAGATGCTAGACTGCCAAACAGAAGGTGGAAGTTTCTACAGCCAGAATAAAAATAAACAACGGGTGGGGAGAAGTGGTAAAGTACAAAAATTGACCACCACTTGAGCAAAACACTGTTTATTAGTTTTGTGGAGTCCGCTGGCTGTGAGGGGGGGTGTACCCCACTCCCCCTTCCACCACTCCGAAAATCAAGCATTAACTCCTGGCTACCCTATGAAAAGCCCCCCGACCGTTCACCCCAAGTGCCCACCTCGTGGTCCTCCCTGGCATCCTGCTCGACTCGTCTCGCCCATTCCCCACGACTTTTAATAGGGCTCTCTATCAATCAGATGTCGAAATATAATTTTGGCCCAGGCTCCTTCCGTATATGCGAATTGGTGAAGCTTTAATTCGCTATACGGATAGTCGCCATCTTCAGGTTTAGTCTGGGTTCTGCGACGGAAAAGCCTCCGGTCCGCAAGCGGAGCAACAGCCCGTCGCAAGTTGTATGTAGACGAAGTAGAAATTTTCTAGAAGCCTAAAATTTCGACTTAGCCTGCATACAAGCTAATGGGCATCTAATGGGCCAAAATTGCTCGTTATCTGTTCTTTTTTACTTCGCAGATTCTGCTGCGGGGACGAAAGGGCAGTGCGTGGGCTCAAAGGGCTCACCCGACTGGAGGTTTCATCATGGCTGGACGAATCACGATGGCGCAGTATCAGAAGGTGCGGGCAGAGGCAGTGGCGAACTACGCCGCAGCCGCCAGCACGGCAACTCTCGCTGCTGGCGCAAAGGTGGACGCGGACAAAGTGACCGCAGGCACTTTCATGAGCATGGGCCGAGCCTGGCTCAGTGCTCCAGCAAGTCGGCTCCGGGATCCAGACAAGATCCGCGACGACATCATCACCGACTTCGAGGCGGCGAAGACCGCGACGAAGAAGCGCGTCGTGGCCGCACACAAGGAGCAGGTCAAGGCTGGCATCAAGCCTGCCCTCAGTGAGGATGACGCCAGGAAGAACTCCACGAAGGGGATCCGACAGCGCAGGCCTGTCCTGGAGAACCTCCTCGAATGCATCAGCCTGGATCCTCAGCTTGCCCGCGATGCCTTCGCAAAGGATTCCGGCTTAAGCTGGACGCAAGTCCGAGAGGTCCTGGAGGCTCCGCTCGTGGCCCGAGTCACCGCTGACGAGAAGCTGATCTTCGTCGGCACCGATGAGGACGGAGGCATCCACCACATCGGGCACGACTACAAGAAAATGTACGACGTGACCGAACGTGCTGTGGCTGACGGCTCCATCCAGGAGCACATCACGCTTTCAGTCGGCCCGAAAGGTAGCACCGAGGACCTGGAGGTCGTAGTCAGCAAAGCGCCCAGCGGTCCTCTCTACGCCGAAGCCCGAGAGGCCGTAATCCTTCATCGCAAGCTCTCGCGGTCACGTCATCGGCTCATCCGTACTTGCGAAGAGGCCGCAAGACTTCCGGAGTTCATGATCCCTGAGTCGGCTCCGAAGTCGGACGCCTAACCATCCACCTCTGCCGGGGGCGGTCAGGTTTCGACTTGGCCGTCCCCGAAAGGATACCTACGATGAGTCAGTCAAAAGACGACAAGGCACTCGCGAAGGCTAAGGCCAAGGCCATGGACCAATTCCTCCGTGACTACGACGAGTATTGCGACTGGAAACGTCGCTCCCTCGACACCGATGTCCACCAGTTGGCTCTCGAACTGAAGATGGCCGACGACGACTAGCACCTGGGGACAGTCAGGTTTCGGCCTGGCTGTCCCCTTTTTTTCTTCTTACCGCAAAACTGCTGATGATGCGTCGAAATTGTTCGAGCCAACATGGACAGTGAGCGAAGCATGACATAAAGCCGCCATACTTCACTACACTGACTATACATTTCGCAACTCGCTCCGCTTTTGCACCGCAACTCCACCCCCCCCTACACC
>Ga0114906_1000110_pt1 | contig 51450 bp, 52 predicted proteins | sample MalvirDeepMed_M9_FD_89687 | JGI IMG/M metagenome (GOLD analysis project Ga0114906, IMG submission 89687) | Marine viral communities from the Global Malaspina Expedition - Malaspina viral metaG DeepMed_M9 | ecosystem: Environmental > Aquatic > Marine > Oceanic | place: Mediterranean Sea...
TGGAATGATAGGCGTAGTGGGGGCTATGTTTGTTTTTATGGTTTATCAGAATGCTAAAAGAGCTGATGCACAAGCAGAGGATATTGATGCCTTAAGAATACATAATGAAGGTCAGACCAAACATATTCAAAATATTGAATCTATTGTTCTTAAGTTTTTGGACAGATGGAACCGTAGTGACGAGACGAGAGACAGAAGACACGAGGATTTAATCAAAGAGATTAATGAAATGGAATCTGTACTGATGGAAATTAAAGGTAGCGTAAGCAGGATAAATGGAAGAAATTAATTATGGATAGTCTTAAAGTAAGTATAATTAGTGCTTCATCAGGCGTAGTATACTGGTTGGATGTAATTCCAGCCGTACTTATGTGTATTATGTTCTGTATGAATATTTACTACTTATACATTAAAACAAAGAAAATAAAGGAGTCATAAATGGACTTTAAAAAGATGCTATTGGATTTAGCAGAAGCTCAAGCAGATAAAATGAAGGATGAAGCAATGGGCTTCCTCGCATCTGATGAGTTTGCTGATGAGATTGCTACAAAGATAAACGAAAAGATTGACATACCTTTCGTCTCAGAAGAAAAAGAACAAATCTTCTTTGAGAAGGTTGTTGATATTGTTACCGACCTATTAGAAGGTGTCTTCAAGGGAAAGTAATGAACTTTTCAGAGGCAATAACCGTAATACTTGACCACGAAGGTGGCTATGTCAATGATAAGGCAGACCCCGGTGGTGAAACTAAATTTGGAATTAGCAAACGTCAATATCCCAACTTAAATATTAAGAAGTTGACAGTTGGTGAAGCTATGGACATCTATAGGAGAGACTACTGGGATAAAGCCAAGGTAGTCAAAGTGCCCTCTAATCTACAACTTATTTATTTTGATATGGTAGTTAATCAGGGTAAGAGAAGAGCAGTAAAGATATTACAACAAGCCTTAAATGGAAAAGGTGTACCTACAGAGGTTGATGGTGGAATAGGACCAACAACAATAGGTAACCTTAAAAAAGCTAACTTAGAACCGGAAAGGTTGCGTAGCTACCGTGTTAAGTATTATGCTGACTTGGTAAATAGGAAACCTACACTGGAAAGGTATTGGTATGGATGGTACAGACGAGCGAAGAAAACATAGTGTATGAAGCGATTGAAAGTCTTGATGCTAGTAACATCAGCTCTGGTTCTGATATTTTTAATAAGTTAGACTTCAAGGGAACCAAAAAATGGAAGAAGGAACCACCGGAAGTTTGTCCGTACTGTTCAGGAGAAGAGATACAGGGAGTAGAAATACTTGGGGCTTTTGATGGACCATTGTTTTGGGAATGTAACAAATGTGCGGAAAGAATGTTGAGATTTACTAAACAAACAACAATCAAACATCTAGAGAAAACAGTTGACTTATTTGTCGACTTGGAAGGTCTTGCTAGAATATGGGAACAACCACCAAATTAGATAAGGGCGTAGTAAAACGTGGAATTATTACACCAGACAAACATTTTCCACTACACGATGAGAAGGCTGTCGATGTGGTATGCCAAGCGATACGCATCATTAAGCCAGACTTTTACGTTGACCTCGGTGATACTGGAGAATTTGAATCGGTCTCACATTGGCAGTGGAAAAAAAGGAAGCGTCCTCCGTTGGAGTATCAGTTGCCGAGAGTATATGAGGACATCGGACACGTTAATGCTGGTATGGATATTATTGACGAGGCTCTTGATAAAGTTAATGTTAATGAGAAATACTTCTGTGAAGGGAACCACGAACAATGGCTCAACAGCTTTTCTGATGAAAACCCCTATTTACAAGGTCTTAGGGTCCCAGACGCACTCTTACTGGAACAACGTGGTTTTGAATATCTCCCGAATGGAAAGTACTTAAAGAAAGGGCATCTATGGTATTATCACGGAAATCATTTTGGAGGAATGTATCACGCACAGAATCATCTGAGAAAGCTTGGATGCAACATAATGTATGGTCATCATCACGATTTGCAGATGTCTTCAGTAACGCATATAGATGGACCAAAATCTGCTTGGTCTATTGGATGTCTCAAGGATATGTCGGATGAAAACAATCAGTGGCTTAATAATAGGAAGACTAATTGGGCACACGCTTTTGCTGTCGTTGACTACTTTGCCGATGGAAATTTTACTGTTCACGTTGTCAATATTGTTGATGGACGCACTTCACTATGGGGGAAGATACTAAGTGCCTAAGAAAATAAAAGAAATAAACAATTTTACATTCGGGATTATGGGTAAACCTCAAGATTCTCGTGATATTCCAGATGATGCGGCTAAATATAGTCTTAATATTGAGCCATTATCTGATGGAGAAATTTCCGGGATACCAAAAGACCAGTACTTAAAACCTGCTGGTTTTGCTAATAATGTAAGTGTCCCTATATATGACCAAGGCGGTGCAACTAGCGGTTCTTCACAAAGTTCCCAAGCCCCCAATAAAAACTTTCAACCACCTGCATCATAATGGCTATTACTTACAATTCACCCCATAATGGTAAATACTTCGAAGTAAGTGGTGTTTATACTGGCACTTTTGATAAAAGTTTTGAAGTTGAGATTGAAGATGACGATTCTTTTAAATGGAGAAGTACTGATGAAGATGATGGTTGGAGTGCTTATACTACTAATGTAACTCTTACGGTTGGCTCTGAATTGACTTTAGAAGATGGAATAAAGATAAAGTTTACAAGGAGTAGTGCTCTTACATATACTTCTGGGGATGAATGGCTATTTACTGTTTATATGGATTTAAAGATTTCTAGTGTAGCAGATGAATACGATACTTTGTCTTCTATAACAGTTGGAGATAGAAATGACCTTATCGCTTTAAGTAAATCTACTGGTAAGGTAACTATTATAGAAGATTACGATGGTATAGCACCAATAATTAAGAGCGACGTTGGTAATATAGGAGCATCAACTACCCTTGATATTGAAAAAAGAAATAAAGAACTTTATATAGGTACTGGAAAAACTAATTCCCCTAAATGGGCTGGATATGTTGATTACTCTACATTTCAAGGTGAAACTGATTCAGAATTTTATATCTCTAAAGCAATGGATGTAATAACAAGTAGTGAATCTCCTGACTTTGATGCATTTGATATATCAGTTTCTTTAAGAGGAACAGATGCACAAGACGATACTAAAGATATGAAAATAATAGTTGGTATCAAATTTGGCGAATCATTTCTGTATGTTTATAATAATGTAGATGGTAAACTTTTTAAGTTTAATCTTAGTAGAGAACCATTGATGGTAAAAAAGTATTATGGTATTAATTCTGGCTCTCCTGATTACTACTGTCAAGGTGTTGCTGTTTTAGTTAAGCCTCAGGATATGGGTGATGCTGGTCAATTACAATTTTGGAAGATACCACCAACTGGTTCAGTTATTGGACAAGATACTAATAAAGAGTTTGAATATAATATAGCTAAGCCTGATGGTCTTGGTCATAGAGGGTACGATGAAACTGGCAATCTAGTTGATAGACAATTATATTTTATGACAGATTTTGTTATAGCACCGAGTAGAAGCGACCTTAGTCATTCTGATTTGAATACTGATTCTAATTGGACTTTGATTATGACTGCCAAACCTACTAATAATGCTTATGGAGAAGATGAAGTCGGATATGGTGCAGATAGTACTGAAATGGGTAATTCACACTGGTTGTGGAGAAATAATGATTTTAAAGGATTAGTTTCTGGTCAAGATATAGAGAATTGGGTAAATATTACTCCAAAGATTAATTTTGGTGATGAAGATTGGGGATATACTTCAGGAGGTTCAGGGAATAATGGAACTATTAATGCTGAACCAAAGGGAGCTTGGTATTGGATGACATTAAATCCAAGATACGAAAATACTCAGCAAGGAGCGTCGGGAAATCGTCTTGAGGTAGCTCTTGCTTCGGGTGCTCAAAACATTCCGGGTCAGTATATTGCAGATACCCCAGAGATACATCAATTAGAATTTGGTGGATGGGATTCGGGTGGAGAGAATCCTACTGTAATGTATACTGTCAAGTTTAGACCTCTAGAATTTCTGGAACCTTCTACTCTTTTTGGTTCTACAAATAAGTTGATTTTTGATACAGATTCGTGGATAAATAATAGTAATGAAAATAACTGGCAAATTGCTTTGAATGATACAAAGTTTTTTGGTCCAATGTTGAGTGACGATGCTACTTCTATATCGTCCCGAAAATTTCGTGCTGTGAAATGGGGTACTTTTAATATTCCAGTAGACACTCAAGGAGTGGTACAGCAACCATTATTATGTCACCAATTAGATTGGAACGAAGGTGGTACCGATGTTGATAAGTGGGGTGATAGATGTGTAGGACTCATTCAACAAGACTTTTTTTCAGCAGGAACGTATGGAAGAGAATGGCATAAATCTTCCATACCGAGTCATTCACCTTTGTTTGGTAATAAAGGAAGATTTCATATATGGGGCGATGAAGACGATGATTTCTCAAGAATGGGTATGGTATATTATAGACCGGGTAATTTTAATGTATACAATATTAAAGCAAGTCACGAAACGTCTGATACTATATCTCATTGGACTAATATTGATTCACCATATGTATTTCCATCTAATTATTCTGGCTCATACACAGGTTTTGGTTTAGCGGCAGGTTCAGTCCCCGGAAAAACTTATAAAAGAATCCCTATTGATGCAGGTGCCGATGATAAAAGGAGATGGAGATTATCTGAAGGTGCTAAAGGATATAAATTAAAATCGGGTGGTTCCACCCCACACGCAAATGAACGATTTAATATTATGGGTGTACCAAATGGTGATGCAGATGTCATAAAATTTTGTCAAGTGTCTTTAACTGATTCAAGTAGTACTGAGGCTGTTAATGAATGGGCATCAGAAGCTGGTTGGTTAAGTTTTACAAGTGCAACAGAAAGTAGTGCTGAAAACTGGATTGGACCTACTTGTAAAACAGTATATTATAAAATAGCTTTTGTTTATGACGGTTATCAAGAAACACCACTAATGGCTAAAAGAGAAGTATTTTATGACGGTTCTGAGATAACTGGTCAAATATCATTCCAAGTTAGAATAAAGAATGACTTTGTACTATCAAGAAGAATTGCCGCTATGACTGTGTATCGTGCTAACTCTTTTGACTCTAATGTTGCTGAACCAGAATCATTATATAGGTTTTTAACTGAAATCCCTTTATTACAATTTAATTATGATAGTGGCTCTGATGAATGGTATGCTGATATTACAGATACTGGAGATACTGAAGGAACCTATGAAAGTATTAATGGAATTAGTGAGAAACTTCATAGTATGGATGTTAATTATACTTGTAATACCCAGCAGAATGGTTATCATTTTGTAAGTAATCTTGAACATACTCAGATACAAAATGCTGAAAATTATTTATTTAGGTCATTGCCGGGTAAGTTTTCATTGTTTGATTGGTCAAGAAATATAGTACAGTTAGCGTTTACTCCTAAAGCATTAAAAGGATTTATGGGAAAAGTTTACGCTTTTGGTGAAAGAACTGTTGCTGTAGTGAATCCAGAGACACTTGGTATTGAAGATGAAATTGAAGGAGTAGGGTGTATTAGCCCTAAGCATATGATGGTATCTGACTCTGGAATGTTTTGGGTAGATTATCAAAACATATATATAGCGACTCCAAATTTTAATACTGTAGGTGATGCTATGGTAGATATTGATGATTATGGATGGAATGATTTAACTATAGAACAGAAAAATTCTTCAAGATTAGGATATGATGCAAGGAGAAAAGCCTTTCTATTATTCTTTTCTACTGTCGTAGGTGTAACCACTTATTATAGATGTTGGGCATATAGTATACCTAAGCAAAGATGGGACTTATGGGAAACAGACGGAAAGGTAAAGGATACTTTAGCCACTAAAGATGGTAGTTGTATTTTATTATTAAGTGATGGGCGTATTTGTAAGTATCTTGCTCATTCTACTAATAAGAGAGACTGGACTTGGGAGAGTAAAAAACTAACTCTTGAAAATGATATGACTGATAAGAAGTTAAGAAATGTTAAGATGGAAGGTTCTAGTAGAGCAAATACTACATTAAAATATATGGTAGATGGTAGTTCTACTTGGCAATCAGGTACTGATATTAGTGCAAATTTTACTGGTGACCAGAATAGAGCTGTAAAGATTGCTTCTGCTGATAATAAGAATCATTGGATAAAACTACAAGCTACTGGAGATAATAATACATCTGGTTCTAATGTTAGATGTCACGCTTTATCAACAGTATATAAGCCTAAGAGACCAAAGTAATGGCTATAAAAAAGTACTTAGAGAGAATTAAATCTCAGGTAACAACAAGCACTAATCATTATTCTAATGAATCGGCAGACCAGACCAGAGATGTTACTAATAGTCTTGATAGGGTTGGAGATAAACTTGACTCTGAAACTGGTAGCCAAAGTGAAGAAACCGGTTCAAGTGGTTCTTCAGGCAGTATGAGAGTAGTACGAGATGGTAAATTATACTATCTTGAATTAAAAACAAAGGATGGATGGGTCAGGAGTGACAATACTTCACTCTCTGGGTTTTCATTTAAAAATTAGGTATATTAATAAGGGCAATAAGGTGATATTATGAGTTGGTTAAGTAGTTGGTGGGACAAAGCTTCCGGAGCTAACCAGAAAATAGACCCCAATAAACTGGGGACACAATATGATGACGCTATGGCTGGCGTCACTGCTGGTTATGACAAAATAAGTGAGTTTGCTGGTGGAATGATGGACCCCAGCAGTCAACAAAATATGCAAATGCGTGCTATGATGGACGCACAAGGTGCTGATGCGGCGGCTGAAGCTTCCAGATTAGGAGGTAGACAGGCGGCAATGGCAGGAGGTGCACCTGCGGCGGCTATGGCGGCTCAAACAGCACATACTGCAAACCAAGCACAGGCTGGTTCTGCTCAATCCTTTAATCAATATCTAGCTGGTGCTCAAGGACAGGGAGCAAGTATGCTTTCTGGTGTCTTAGCTAATCAAGGTCAGATGCAAAATCAGAAATTTCAGATGATGCAGAATCAGAGACAGGCTAATGCTCAGGCTGATACAGCAGGAGCACAATTTGGTGCTAACTTACTTGGTAGTGCTATAGGAATGATACCCGGACTACCTTTTCAAGAAGGTGGGATGGCTTATGATAATATAGATGACCAACTAAACTATGATAACTACTACCAACAAGGTGGTTCAGTAGGTCCTGATGGAAGACAACATTACTTTTTCGGTGGATTAGCGGCTCTTGCTGGTGTAGGTGCGGCAAAAAAAGGCTATGAAGCTCTTGAAGGAGCTGACCTTAAGGGAAAGTTTGAAGGTCTTCAAGATAGTGTAAGTGGTGGATTACAGGCTATGAAAGAAAGAGCTGGTGAAACTGAATATCATTATACAGAAGACCAAGCAAGACAAGCAAAATTATCTGAATGGGAATCTAGTGAAGAGGGTAAAAGCGTTTTAGGAGGATTAGGTGACGCTGATGCTATAACAAATGAAGAACTAGCGGCGGCTAATACAGCTAAGATGTCAGGTGATGAAGGTTATCAGTCAGCACAAATGTTAGCTGATACTAAGGTACAAGCAGAGAAAGATAAACAGCTTGCTAGTTATGATATATCTCAAGGTGCACATCAAGTAGGTGCTGGTAGGGCACTTGCAGAAGATATACAGCCTTACACTTCAGGTGCTTATGGTCTTGCTAAAGAAGGTGCAGGTGTTATTGCTGGCGGTATTGGAGCTGGTGCAGGTCTTCTTGGAGAAGGATTAAAAAAGGGCTATGAAGGAGTTAAGAGAGATTGGGAAAAGGGAGACAAGAGTATAGGTCGTAATCTTTTAGCAGGAGCAAGTGGCTTATTAAAAGAAATTGGTTCTCCCGGTTATCTTCAGGGTAAGGAAATGGCTAAAATTACTTCTAAAAAGACAAACTTAAAAAAGATTGGTGAAGAACCACTTGGTGGAGAGAAAGCTATTCCGCAAAACAAACCTAAACCAGATAGTACTGCTACTGGAGTAAAAATAGATGATGGTCAAGGTGGAAATATTTTAAACCCCTTAGGTCCTAAAGCTCAACCAAAAGAAGCTTCTGTATTTAAAACAAACGCTGATATTACTCCCGGTGTTGGTAATGAAGTCCCAACTGATATTAATGAGGCTCAACAGAAGTTAGTTGATATGGGTTATGACATTGGTAAAACTGGAGTGGATGGAGATTGGGGACCTAAGTCTAAAGCGGCTTATGAAAAATATCAAGCTGATTTAAAGTCTGGTAAGATTGATGAAGAAGGAATCTATCAGTTTGGATGGGACCAGAAACAACAAGGTGGACTTATTGGTATGGCAGAGGGTGGTTCTATAGGACCCATTTGGGACAAAACTAAACAAGTAGCAGAAGAGTATGGTGGTGCCGCCCTTGATGCAGTTCACGGTGCTTTAGATGTTGCAGGTATGGTTCCGGGTCTAGGAATTATCCCTGACTTAGCTAATGCAGGTATATATGGAGCAGAAGCTTTGGTCGCTGGAGATGATGTTACAAGAAAACAAGCTTTAGGTCTTATGGGACTATCAGGTGCGGCGGCAATCCCTCTTGCAGGTCAATTCGCTACTGCTGGTAAGTTCGGAAGTAAGATGGCAAAAGCATCTAAAAATGTTAGTAAGGTTACTCCAGAAAATAGAGCTATATATAACAGAGCTACAGATAAGCAGTTCGATTTAGCAAACCCCGGATACAGAGACGAACTACAAAAAGCTCGTATTTGGAAAAAGGGCGAAAACCCAATGGCAGAGATGGAAGCAGGATTAAAAGAGCCTAAATGGGCAGACCCATCTAAAAGACAGATTGTAGGTCCAGATGGTATTGACCAGATTTCTGGTCTTCCAGTTAAGGGTCATCCAGCAGGTAAGTTTCAAGAAGGTGGTACTGTATGGGATACTCATTCTTCTCAACCTTCATCAGCTTCTGGAATATTAAGTGAAGTAATAGGACCTAGTGGTCCAATGAGTATACCTACTAGGCTTGGAGGGTTTAAAGTTGGATAGATATAGCCCGTACCCCGGAGATAAAATACCAGCTATGTTGGAAGAAGGCGAATTTGTTATGAATAGAAACGCTGTTCAAGATATAGGAGTTGAGAACTTAGAAGCGGCTAATAGCAGTAGTCCAAGATATGCACAGGAAGGTGGACTTCAAGAGCAGAATAGTATGAAGCTTAGAAGAGCTAAAGAAATGGCTCCTAAATCTCCTCAATTTGTAGGTAATATGTCCAATCAAGCATTTTTGGATAGCGATTATATTGCAGGTCAAAATAGAAGGCAGAAACATCAATTTGAGACTATGCCAACATATCGAAAATTTGCTTATAATCAATGGTTACATTTCCATAGCCCTATGGCTAAAGAAAAACAGAAGGCTGACCAAGTTCTACACGATGCAAATCAATTAAAGTACGGACATAATCCATTTAAAGGCACAATGAGTATGACACCTCCACCGCCTCCACCCCCACCTCCTATGGGGAATGTTTTTACCCCTGCTTCTGAGCAAATAAAATCTAAATATGTTAGTGGTATGCCTACTCAAGAAACACTAGGGGCTACTCCTTCAAAAGGAAGTTCTGCTAATATGGATAAGAAGACACCATCAGATAGGATAGCCCAGAGAGCTAGATGGGATGAACGTAATAGAATGATTTTTGAGTCTAAGAGACAACCAAATCCTAAGGATGTTATAAGTGCTAGTGATATGTCTAGCCAACCAAGAGGAAGTGAAGCTCAACAACTTGGTAGTTTATTAGACCAATATAGAGTTGCTGACGGTGGTATGACATTTGATGACTTTAAGATGGACCATCCTATAGCATACGAGACCTTAAAGAAAAATTACTCTATGGCTTTTCACGATATGCAGGGTGATATGCCAGCATTTGAGTATGCTGGTGAAAGAGCTAAAGAAGATGAGGCACTAAGAAAGAAAGAAATGCAACCTCATTATGACTTTATTGCTAATGACCAAGCTCGTATAAGAGAAGAAGGTGCAGAAGCTGACTTCTTTGCTAAAGAAAAAGCTAAAGAAAAGTGGGAAGCAGATACACAAAAATCAATGTCTAAGATAGCAAACTTTGGATTGGTTGGTTGGGAAAAAGGTATACCACGTATAGCTGTTCAAGATATGGTTAATAATTTTGGTTCTAATAATACTGTGGAACAACAATGGGTAAACGGAGAGTATGATGACAACCAAAGAGACCAGTATACCTTAAAAGGTGGAGAGATTACAGGTATCGCACAACAATATTTTGATACAGTAATGAATAGAGAGCAATCAGAAGCTGGTACTAGACATATAGAACCTAAAGAATTAAAAGAAAGGGCACAGAACCTTCGTCACTTAGTAAATACTGTTACAGAGGAAAAAGGATTTTACTCAGAAAAGAATCCTACTGGAATTAGTACTGAACAACTTTCAGAGATGAACAGTATGATAGATGATAGCTATAACTTTGCTATGCAAGGGTATCAAACTCCAAGAGAAGTTGAGAACCAGAGGAAGCAAACAGAAATGGCGGCTAAGGCACGTCAAGAAGCTATAGATAATATGGAACAGAAGACAGAAAAGAAGTCTAAACCATCTAGACTTGCTGAATTTGCAGGTAGCTTACTCTTTGGTCAGAAAGGTGGGGCTGTTGCTATGCAAGAGGGTGGTTCTGTATCACTTAATAATTCAAGAAGATTATTTAATTTAGCTCGGAGGAAGTATGCCTGAGATTGCTAGGCTGAATCTTTCAGGTCCTGTATATGACCCTATGAGGGGCAGAGACCAAGAAAGTATGTCAGAGAAAATTCGTAAAAATAGACAGGCAGTATTGTCTGCGGCGTTATCTGCTTACCAGATAAAAGGAGAACAGCACAAGTTAGACCAGTATGAGACTATGAAAAGGTCTGATATGTTTATGGCTCATTATGGTAAAGATATGTTTAACAACTCTGCTGACCCAACAAACCCAGATTCTTGGAAGTTTACTGACCCTGAGATGAGAACTAAGATGCTTACACAGTGGAAAGAGCAAGTTGGTGGTAATTATAAAGGCTTTATGGCGGCTTATGAGATGGCTAAGAAGAATGAAATGGATTCTATGGCTAAATCTATGATAAGAGGTAGAGCAGGATATCGTACTGATAGAGAGTATGCTCAAGCCTTTGCTACTGACATAGATGCTATGACACCGGGTAAAAAACAAGCACTTATGGAGAATGTAACTCCAGAGCTATACACTCAAATGATGACACTTTATAGGAAAGGTGGAGGTGGACCACAAGGACAGGACGATGTAGAAGGCTGGTGGGGTTTTAATATGAAGAATGATATAGGTGACATTCTTGTAGAGAACTTTGATGTAGACAGAGACTGGTGGGATAGTTTTGCAACTACTAAACAATTTATCCCAGAACACTGGCGTGATGGATGGAAGTCTATAACTACTGGTGAAGAGTTTAATCTTACACCTGATGAAGAAGTTGAATATGGACAAATTCCTGCTTACTTAATAGAAGCGGCACTCTTATGGAAAATGGGTAAGGGTGGTTTCAAAAAACTATATGGAGTTGGACAAAAGCTCAATCCATTTGGAAAAGGAGCTAAAACAACTACTTCACCAGCAGATAAAACTCCTAAAAGCCCAGCACAGAAGACAAAAACAACACCTAAAAAGCCTAAAACTCCCCAACAAATTATTAAGGAATACAAGGGTGTAACAGCTTCTGGAAGATTACCAGTTGATAAGAAGAGTAAGTGGTATGGTAAAGAGATGCCTAATCCTAACAGATATAAAACTCCAAAAACTTGGAGGAAGGCTTTTGAGGAATGGAAAGTGGCTAATGGTTTACCAAAAAGACCACCTAAGTCTATACAACAGAAAGCTAATAAGAAGAAAACACCTAAAGATAAAGGTGGTGGAGGAGGTGGAACACCAGCCGCAGGTGCTGGAGCGAAGCCAAAGACACCTAAAGGTACTGAACCAGTAGCTAATGAAACGGCGGCTAAACTTCCCATAAATAAGATGGGTGCGGCTGAAAAAGAGATTGCTACTAAGCTTTCTTCTGGACAAATAAGTGGTAAAGAAGCCAAGGTTATGAGAGAAGCACTTAAGAAGCTTGCAGATAGTGGCGATGACATTACAGATGCGGCTCTTAAAAAGATACTTTCTGGAACTCCGGGTGGTAAAAGTCTTTTATCTAGAGTAGGTACTGGTGCACTTAAGTGGGCAGTTATTCCAATGGCAGGGTATGGAATTGGCTCTAGTGTTTTCGGTAAAGCTGGTGAACTTGCTTATGGAGAAACTGGAGAACAAATAGGAGGGATAGGTGGAGGTACAGTAGGTGCCTTAACAGCTAACTCTACAGTTAACATATTAAAAAGAGCATATGATAAACACGGTCTTTCTTGGATTATGAAAAAGATTGTTTCTAAAGGGGGTCCCGGTTTAGCGGCTAGGACACTTGGAAAAGGTGTAGCTGGTGGATTTGGTACAGCATTTAGTGGACCAGTAGCGGCTACTTTGACGGCGGCGTGGATTGCTACAGACTTACACGCAGTTTATAATATATTACAAGAGGCTGAAGCTAACGGAGAAATATAATGGCACTAATCCCCCCTAGGGAGTGGGAACCTAAAACCGATGATAAAGGTATACGGGATGCCATTTTTAAATATCAAACGAATCCTGAGTTATTTGACGATGACCAAGTCGATGACCTAGAGACTCACGCATCCCATTATAGATTACCATTTGCTCGTAATGCCGAGCATCAAGACGCTATGATAACTAGGTTTATTTCTCAGGCGGCTAAGGGTTGGTCTGAGGGATTTACTACCATTGTTCCAGAAAAACTTGGTGTAGGTGCTGAACCAAGAACCACTGGTGAGGCTATTGCAAGGAATCTTGGACACCTTGCTGGATTTGTTGGTTATGTACCGGGTAAGAAATTCCTTCCTGCGTTAAAAGCTCTTCGTGGTAAGAGTGTTCCTATGCAAGTAGCATCCTATGCTCAGAGAAAGGTTGGTAGTAAGTTAACTCCAATGCTTGAAGAGATGGGACCTATGGCTAGGAAGATGGCTCAGGGTAATGTCTTATCAGATATGGCACAAGGAGCTTTTCATTTAGGTGTAGCTAGTGCAACATCAAGTTGGATGCACGGAGTAAATGAAATGGTACATAGTGCAGGGTTCGGTGCCACATTTGGTGCGGCTTTCAGGGGTATAGGTAATCTTCCCGGCTTTGGTGAGAGACTTAAAGCAGGTAGTCAGATAGATATGGCTACTGGTGCACCTATATTAAGTAAGTTATCTCCGGGTCAAAAGGCTGACCTAACTATAAGGACCTTAGCAGGTTCAACATTCCAAGGACTCCCAAGTACGTTACAAGGGCAAACAACAGAAGAACAAGTTTATAATTATATGATGGGGGCATTTTTCGGTTTCAAAGAACAACCTTTCCAAACCAGAAAGGGACGAGAATTTATTATTAAGTCGATGAAGGATAAAACAGGTCCTTATCCTAAAGACCATCCAGAGTACGAAAAACTTACAGAACCAATGAAGGAGATTGTCGATAGAGACTTCACTGAGTTCTTTGGTCCTGAAGAAAGCAGACATATTACATATAATGTATTAACCAATCAGGGGCTTAATGTAGAAGACATTGAAAGATTAGCACTAGAAGCTGATGCTAAAGCCGCTATAGGTGTTGACCCAGTAACTGGAGAAGTATTTCAAGGGGTAGATAAGTCTGCTATTAAAAGGTATAGAGAACATCTTATAGAAAAAAGTACCTATGAAGATATGGACGACCTTGATATGCACATAGCAAAGATAGAGGACCTTGCTAAATCTGGTCAACCACTTTATAATTTCGTTTCGGATAATCTACCAAATGCTTATAAGAATGACCCAAACCCTGATATTGCTAGAATTAAAGCGGCGGCAGATATCAATGAAGTATGGAAAGGTCTTCATTATAAAGCAAAAGATGGCTTTGATAGACCTAAGGCTAATGCTGACAAAGATATTGTTAAACATATAGAAACAACCTATGGACATACCTTAAACCCAGAGCAAAAAGGATGGTGGAGAGCCTTCTTTGAACAGAATAGAAGAAAGAAACCTGTTCAGTTATTAACTATGCAAGATGGTAAGACTGCTTTTATGGATGGTCCTGTAAATGCTACTGGAAACAGAAAAGATATACACTTTGAACCTCCTTTAATAGAAATTCTTTTTAAGAAAGAGAGGGCACAGACAGGTGATAAAGAAGCTAACCCATTCTACACATTCCTTGACCACTTAATATATAAAGGAAGGGAGTATGAGCTTTATAAGGTCTATAAGGACCTAGGTGAAGATATGTACCAGTCAGAACGCAATAAGGAGACTAATAGAGACCTTACTAACTGGGAAGTACGACAGAAGACTAAAGCTAAAGCCAAAGAACAGATAGATGCTGATATAGGTAAGGCTGTTGACACTATGAATGGGCTAGGATACTACTATGTTGGTGGTAAAGGTGACGCTAAACGTATGTATTTTGTAAGATACCATCCTAAATTACGTCAAAACTTTGGTGATGCTGAGTTTTTTAAAGAGACTAAACAGCGTATAAAGAAAGAATATAGTAAACTTAGTAAGAACCATCCCAACTATATGTCAGAGAAAGATTGGGATAATGCTTATACAATGGGACTGCATAAGTTTAAAACTACTTTAGCATCAGGCGTTAAAAATGCTGAACGTATCTATGATAAGAGTTTACTCTCTAATTATATGTATGATGTCACTTGGAATGGTTTTGAATTAGCTCCTAAAGGTAAAGACAATAGACAATTATTAGATGATTTAAGCACTGGTTGGTCTCAGGTACTGGACAGTGGATATATAAATAGAGCAAAAGGTTATAATAAGAGAGCACAAATATGGTTCAACACCGGACTTAGTGCTGGACCAGAGTTTATAAAAACTAAAGTTAAGGATACAGCACGCACCGATACTGGGACAAGGGCGTTCAACATTAGGATTTTTAAAGAACCTAGGACTCCTCAAGATAAAGATGGAAGAGTAGAAGTAGGTAAAATACCTAATAGCTTGCAATCCGAAGCAACAGATGGGGGCATCATTGGCAGAATGGATGTCATAGATGCCCTTAATCTGGATAAAGGGCTCCCAATCGATGGTGGAGTCAATAAATCCTTTATTGTGGCTCCTGACCCTAAATATGGGGCTTTATTAGGCAAGTATATGATTCATTCAGCCACACCAGAGATGAATACTTGGATGAAAGAGAATAATGTTCATATGTTAGCCCCAGAAAGTGCTCTAAAACAACTTGGAAGTAGAAAGCCAGAGGAATTTTCATACAAACAAGATAAATATGGAGAAGATGTTTGGAAAGTACCAGAAAGAGACTGGGCTGTTCCTGTACACGCTTTTAGAACCATAATGTCTGAGAAAACTGGTAAGAAGTTTACTAATCCACAGAAACTTCCTAAGCAGATGCAGTCTACACTCAGTGCCTATGGTCACGAAGACATAGATTCTAAGACTATGAAGAATATGTACAATGAATTAGCTGGTAGGGCTATGGAAGGTACATTGGAAGCAAAAGAGACTGTAAAAAGGTTTGAAAAGAATCCATCTAAAGAACTAGAAGAGCAGTTATTAGACCAGTTAGAGGATATCCCACTACCAAAACTGTTACAATTATTAAGAGACCCTACTTCCCCACGCCTTGCGTCTAAGTTATACAAAAAGATACTTAACTCTAATGACGATATGATGGCGTCACTTGCTGAAGAAGGAGAAGTTTCTAGAGAAGTATTCCAGAAAGAGAGAGTTGTAGCTCAAGAGTTTCAAACAGTATTAGATAGACTACTTACTCTTTATCCAGACGGAAATATTGGTGCTTATTTACATAAGTTTTCTAGAGACTATAGAATGGTAGCCATTAGAAACTATGTTGTTAATCAATTAACCAGACCAAAAGTACAGAATAGTGTTGTAAGTAGGATGAGACCATACTCAGTAGAGTGGTTAGCAAAGGATGAAAAAGGGAAGTATCTATCTCCTATGGGTGAGCTTGAGATGAACGATAAAATATTCTTTTTAGATGATGGTTTTAAGTCTAAAAGAATTGAAGACTCAAGACTTATTAAAGGTAGAGAAAGACTTGGACAGATATGGCAGGACTATAAAGCTGGTAGATATAATAATAATAAGAAACAAATAGAAGAGATTCTTAATGCCGCAGTTATGCGTGTACCAATGGACAGTATGAGTGGTGCTAATATACTACAGTTTGCAGGATTTACTGGTGCTAGAGGACACGGAGTACTCCTACACTCTAGAAGTATGAGAGCTCTGGGAGGTGCAGACCTTGATGGAGATAAAGCTTGGGTATTCTTTGGTGGTGAAGGTGGATTAAAAAGAGAATGGAAGGATATGTATGGTAGGCAAAGAGAAGAGTTTCTTACAGAAGGTAAAGAAGCTCATAATAAGAATGAGCCGGACCTATTAAACCCTAAAGAAACATTAAGAGAACAGTTTATCCTTAGAGATGAGAAGATAACTAAAGAAGGTAACACACCATTTGCTTATTATGACCCATACTGGAGATACTTTATGAGTCAGGGTGCCGCTACTGGACGTGATGTTTTAGGGTTAGCCGTTACACAAAGAGCTTCTATAATCGGTGCATATAACGCAATACGTGGATATAAGGGTAAAGAGAACGCTACATTTGATGTCACTCTTACTAATGCTGAGGGTATAGAGCTTAGAGATAAAAAAGACAGAGTAAGGAAAGCCACTGCTTGGATGGGTAATGGAAAATTCAGTATGCCATTCGCAGATAAACAAGGCAGACTAATGAGAGTTGTGTTTGAAGTAAAAACAGATGACAAGTCTCTAAAAGCATTTAGAAGTAGAGCAAGAACAGCTATTGCTTTAGGTTCTGACCCAATGGATGAAGCTGGATTACAAGACCCAGTTACTTTTGGTAAGAAACTTATGGATACTATCTTTAATTATGAGGTGCGTACACAAAAAGGACAGAAAAGTGAACAGTCTGAGTGGTGGACCAACGCACTAAGAAACAACGATGTTAAAGCACAACACTTAGTTAATAAGGGGTTGCAAAGATTATTTAGTAAGGTTAATAACTTAGTATATTCTAAAAACTTTAAAGAAAACAGGAGACATACACACGCAGAAATACACGCTGGTATGCACGCACTAGACTTCTTACCGAACCAATCGAGAAACTCGTTGCTGCCTATGCTAAGTCGTGATATTGCTACACTTAACTGGAGTGACAACGTCTTTAGAAGAATTGATTTCCCAAAATTAATGGGACTATATAGAGCAAATAATGAGCTTGCTGAGAAAGAGGAATACCTAAAAGATATTCTTGATAGAAAAACCCTTGGTACACCTATGGGTAAGCTTATAGAATTAGTAATGAAGGAAAGATTATACACCAGAGATGGACTTGAAGAGCTTGCAAGGAATAGGGATAAGTTTGAAGAAATCCTTGATAGAACATACGGCAAACGGAAGGATGAGTATGGTAGGTGGCAAGACCTTTATGTAACAGGAGAAATACCTTGGTCAATGAGACCAAGAAGAGTCGATAGCCCAGACTGGAGAAGAGCATTTATAGAACACCTAGTACTTAAAGCAGAAGATTATGTAGTTAATGACTTATCTGATATGGTCACATTAGGAAGACTAACAGATGTAATTAAAGGTAATAACATAGCTCCTTCTAAAGTATCAGAGATTCATAGGATGACAGAATATATAAAAGACCTTCATTATATGAAAGCTGGTATCAGGAGGTCTAATGAAGGAGAAACAAAAGAGCACGCTTGGAGAGCCGACTCACCAGAAGGGGTTAAAATCGAGGATTATGCTGATGTTGCTATGGCTCAAGATAAAAGTTCTGTTAAAGCTGACCAAATACTTATAGACCACCAGATTAGAGACCATAAAAAACTGCTGGATAGTAAAGCAGAGAGAGAATTATATGATACCTTACTACTAGGTACATTCCAACGTGGTAACACAAGTAAGATACAAGAACTTAGACAGACAAGACGTAGAGCACCACAAGAACAAGAAATTCTTGAGCTATTAGAAAAACAATCTATGAATACAGCCTTATCTAGGGTTGGTATGAATAGCCCTGCTGTAGAAGACGCTCATATTAGGAAGTTCTATACCGAATACGACCACTTATTTAAAAAAGTTGGTAAAATAGAGGACCCAGACCTTGAGTTACTTAGTGATGGTATTGTACCTAAAGAGAAGGTAACTACACTAAAAGATGGTGATGGTAAGAGATGGAAGGGACAAATTATAGAAGAAGGTGACTTAAATGAGTCTGATAATAAATATTTAAGTGACATTGAGCCATTTAGGGGTCTAAAGAAAGGCACTGTAAAAGACCCAGAGCTTAATGAAGTGTATCAAGATATAAAGTATCACCTTGAGAACAATCTACACAACACTTCTTCAAGAGAACTTAATGAAATGTTTAGGGGTATCATTGGTAAGAATATAAACGTGGCACATAAGCAAGACCTCATAGTCTTTCGTAACTGGTTGAATGAGCTTGGTACCCCTACCTTTTGGCGTAGAATGTGGGACTATATGTTGGGTAAATCATCAGTTGAGAAGATAAAACGTGTATATTATATGCAGTTTCCAGCAACCATAGATAGAAACCTTATGAAATCTCCTGCTATGAGACAGTTAAAAGATACTGTTGGACCATACCAAGACAGGTTAGGTAACACTATTATGGGTAAGATTAAGACACCTATGAGTCCTGTAGCAGAGATACAACAGTTTTCTGGTAAAGCAACAGAGCTTGCTATGTCCCAGATTGAACAGGAAAAGGCTAGGCTTAAGACTCGGTTAGCTCCTTATGTTAGTGCTCTGCCAAAAGGTGACCAGATGTATGATATGGCTGTGGCTATTAGAGAAAGAGAAATGGTTCGTAGAGTGTTAAGACAGAATACTAAAGACCCATTACTATCTCACGATGAAATGGTATATGAACAGCCTTGGAAACAGATACGAGATGCTTTTTATAAGATTCGTGACAAAAACTTTAAGGTTGTAGTAGATGGTAAGACCCAACTACTTACTGGAAAAGAAGTTATAGATAATATTAATACTATTATCACTAAACAGAATGAAACAACTCACTCTTGGTTAGTTGGTAACAGGGATAAAATTAATAAGTGGTTAGATATATCTAAGGATAAGGGCGGTGAAGATACTTGGGCTGGTTTAGATAAGCTTAGAAAAAAATGGTTCAAGTATAATGAGGAGCTTATTAGGAAAGGTGAAGCTCTACCTATTGCTGATTTAGGTATAGATGGTATAAGAAATATTGGTAAAAGAGTTTTAGCAAGCTTTACACCTGAACCGTTAAGAACTCGTAATGAATTGTTAAGGATAAAGAAAAACATAGAGATTACTTCTAACGACCTTACTGGTGAACTACCTTTTGAAGCATATTACCCACACTTAAACTTTGATAGAAAGATAGCAACTGCTAACCTTGATAAAGCTATGGAGCACGTAACAGCTCAGGCTAAGAAAGGGGAAATTACTATAGCAGAGAGAGATAGGGCGTTAAAGAGACTGATGACTCACTATCGTCAGGTTACTGGTGACTGGTTAGCTAAAGATGAGATGGGTGAAAACTTTGATACTATGCAAGAAGTTTTAAATCAGACAGCAATGGGTAGAAAACAGAAAGCAAAGAACATTCTTACTGGTGACCTAAAGAAAGTTGGTAATCAGTTCAGTCGTAAAGCACATCTTGGTGGTTGGGACCGTAGTCCTGAAGCTTATGACCAGTATATGAAGTCTATCATTGACACATTTTATAAACAAGCTATGCAGATTCAGAACAGGGTAGTGATAACTGAGTTTGGTAATAGATTTATTAAAACAAGTAACGACCCAAAACTAACAACGTCTTGGCAGAATTTCTTCAAGCTATATGCTCAAAGTGCTATGGGTTATCCAACTCATATACCTGAGTCTGTTATGAATGATAGGAATATGAAGCTAAGAATGACTCCATATAAGTGGTTTGCTGATAGTCAGACTAAAAAACGTGTTGATTATATACGTAAGAAGCTTGGTATACAGAGAAAACAGCTCAAGAAATGGGGCTTAGATGAGAAAACTATAGATGAATTAAGTGGTATAAGCTATGGTAGACTCAATGCTTGGTCTGCTTTGGAGGCAAAATATGAACTGGCTTCACTACTTGCTCACCCAAAGAGCTCTATAGCTAACCTTTATGGTGGTACTATACATACTGTAGTTGATACTGGCTTTAGGAATTGGAAGAACGCAAGGAACTTTGAATACTTAAAGACTCACGTTAATCCTGAGTGGAAAGGGATGGAAGATGTAGAGAGATGGTTACAGAGACTTGGGGTAACAGAAGAGTTCTTAATATATGAAGCTGGATTAAATCCAAACATTAAGTCTGGAAGATATGAAAGTTTTGTTAGGGATGTTACTAAGAAGCTAAAAGGTGACCCTAACTTATCAGATAAGTCGTTGCTTGAATTGAAAAGGAAGCACAAGTTAACAGATACTATGTGGAATGCCGCCGCTTCTTTTATGAGAGTACCAGAAAGAATCTTAAGAAGAGATGCTTTTATGGCTCATTATCTACAGGCAAGAGAGAAATTTGGTAATTCTATTAAAGACTTTGACCATCCATTCCTTATTGAGATGGCAAAACGTGGTGTTAAAGCCACACAATTCTTATATAGTGCTCCGTATAGACCGATGTGGACCAACAGTGCTCTGGGTAGGGTGTTTAGTAGGTTTCAATTATGGAGTTGGAACAGTGTTAGATTTAGAAATGACCTAATGCGTGAAGCAAAGGTACGTGGTGTGATGCCCGGTACTGAAGCTTATGAAAGAATGGTAAGGTTAGGTACTGCCGATGCATTTATGTTAGCAATGTCTAATCTGTTTCTATATAGTTTATTTGAAAGTGCTTTACCAGCTCCTTGGAATTGGTTCCAAGATACTGCTGACTGGTTAATGGGTGACGATACAGAGAGAGAAAGAGCATTCTATGGTTCTGTTCTTGGACCAGCACAGATGATAACACCACCTTCAATGAGGTTGGTAAGTCCTATGTTTAAGTGGCTTGTACACGGTGATTCTGAACGACTTACTGATTATTATATGTGGACGATGCTACCATTTGGTAGAATAATGAGAGATATATGGGGACCGGGCGGTGCTTTAGAGAACCCTTACTATGCAGTAACAAAGATTTCAGGGATACCAATCTCTCAAATAGGTGAAGCTGTCAAAGGTGAACCACCTTATAATCCAAAGGGGTACTAGTGAGTGAGAGTGACAAACCTAAGACAGCACGGTCGTACCGTGGGGCAGTCGTGGATGATAACGCCGTTATTAGTATTAACATTAAGTGGCTTATTCAAGTGCTTATTCTTGTCGGCGTTGTTGTTATGGGATACGTTCGTATTGAAATGCGAATTGGAGACCTTGAATCAGGACTTGTCGATGCTGATACTGAAATTAAACAACTATTAGAGTCACACGAAGCAGAGCAAGAAGAAGCTATGGCTAAACTAGAAGAAGAAGTTAAGTGGTATCAGACTGAGTTTAATTTGAATCCACTTAGTTGGAAAAAGAAAAGGAAGAAATAATGCCGATGCCATTTCATTGTATGGAGTGCGATAAACCAGTACAGCAACCACTGCGTGGTCTGTGCCCTAAGTGTAAGAATGAACACGAACAGAAGAGAATGGTTAGTAGCACTAAAATAGGAACCAAAATGAAGTTACCGAGTGATGTTGGACAAAGCGAAGATACTTAATAAAGTATATCAAGTAGTAAAGGGTGTAGCACCACGCTATGCTGATGAGTCATTAGCGGCGGCAAAAGCTAGTGTACCTGTTGTGCAACCTAAGTTTTATGGCTATGATAAAGCCACAGGAGCATCAAGAAAGACCAATACACCTGAACGATTCGGTGAGCTAAGACAGGAAGCTCATCAAACAGCTATGGGTGACGCCGCTAAGGGTGCCTTACATACTGCTAGTAGTATTAGATGGGGACATATTTGGAGAGAAAATAGAGTTACTAAAAATATGTATGATAGGATTACTCCTTACATTGACGAAATAAAAGAGACTCTTGACCCCAGAACTATAAGAAGAGCCAATAAAATGATAAAGGCTGAACAAAGGGGACCATTCCTTGAGGATTTATCTACTGGCAATATGAATAGTAGTAATGTTAGAAGGACATCTAAACATTATGAAATGGATACAAGGTATCTCCAAGATGAAGCACCTGAGTTATTTGAACACGCTATGAAAAGACAAGGGTGGAATCTAGATGGTACAGGACCACTAGATAAGCTTAAACCTATGCTTATTAGACCTAAACCAAGTGCAGGTAATGCTAACTGGCAAGACATACAGAAGGACGAAAATGTAAAGTTTATACAGTACTTATTACATCAAGGTAAAAAGAATAAGTTAAGTCTTGAAGAAGTACAAAAATGGTTTGATGATGATTGGTCAGATTTTATAGTGGGTCAGATAATGAAGAAGAATAACGGGACTCGTGGTAGACCACTCTGGACCAGAGAGATGACTATAAAGAGCCTTAAAATGAATGGTGGTATGCCTAGGACACAAATAAAGAATGGTAAATTATATATTGACCAAGTTATTATGTCTAGTGACCAGACTATGGGGTTTGCTCCTGTTAGTATGGAAGTCGGTCGTAATGGTCAAATAAAAGCATTGGTACACGATGTGTGGGATAATGGTACACCGGGTAGTCCTTTGTGGCAAATGTGGACAGGTAACCAACAAAACTTAGTGTTAAGTCATAGTAAAGTATTTAATCTAGAGCCTAGTATATTAAACCTAAGAAAGACAGAGATGTGGGGTAAGGTACAGGCTAAGATAAAAAGAACAGTTAAGAATCCTGAAAGAGCAGGTCAAGGTAAGGATATTGTTGAAGCGGCTAAGATACAGTACAATGGTGACCATCAGGCTATGTCCGATGAACTTCTTGCCAGACTAGAGACATATCTTAATTATCAAGTTAAGCATAATGGTAAGTCACCACTCCGTGCACTAGATGAAGTAAGTCAAAAATTAGGCTCAGGAGATACCAGAAAAGTAGATAAGAAATGGCTACAGGAGATAATGAGTAACGATGATATGGTAGCCGTTGATGCTGATGCTTCTATAATTATTGCTGGAGCTAGAGCAAAAGCAGATAAATTTAAAGCTAATAAGAAGCCTTACAATAAAGAACAGTTGAAAGATATGAACCTTAATCAAAAGATTACTACATCTATGAGTAAGACAGAGAGTAAGGCACTCAAGGAAACAATGTCATTTTTTAAGAAGATGGCGAATGAAGAATTATCTAACGAAGCGGTCCAAGCATTTATAGATAGAAGAGTTATGCCAATAGCTTTCGGTGGAGCACTTGCTGGTTCTGGCTACACTATCTACAAAAAATCCCAAGAATAGTGATGGATTACCTCCTTATCCTACCGTTAGAACCAGCATTTTTTCAAAACGAATTGAGATTTGGTAGTTTTAAGTGAAAAAGCTTAAAAAAAAACGTAAAAACCCGTATTTAATTTTTGGTAAAATTTTCGATTCCTTTAAGACCTAAATAAAAAAAAGGAAGTATAGGGGACTGACAGAAGAGCCAGTCCCCTTTGCTACTGTATATACGCTATGGCAATAAGGATATAGCAGGAGCAACAATACTGTTAAAATAACCACAGCCTTCGTTTACCTTACAAGGTTTACCAGCAAGGTCTGTGTCTAACCATTGGTTTAGGTAAGGTTTCTTACCTTCTTTACGTTCTATACGCATCATTACTGCGTCACAATTACCGTTGTTCCAATTAGCACAATGGTTACGGGCTCGGTTCAAATTGGTAGCTCTGTTCATAGTGTCTCCATCTTACTAAGTAATAGTCTGCTCTATCTAGTTCCCCACTTAATAAAAAGTGGTAGGCTTGTTCTAAAGCAGACGGAGGATATATATCGGTAGCCAACCATTCACCTGTCAGACAATCCTTTTCCACACATACGTGTTTATTGTTATTGTTTTCAAGTGATAGATATCCTCCATCAATTATATTGGAGTCCTTATCAATTTGTCTTCGTCTTTCTTGTCCCATTTACAAGTTGTCTTTATGTCCTGTATCAATTTATCAATGTTGGTACATATGTCCAACTGGTTATTACGATACTGGACGTCATAAAGAGCGTGAAGACCAGACAAAATTAATCTTATGGAATCAGGTTGAATACTTAAAGAGTTTTTATCGCTCACTATCTTTGTTTGAGTATTCTTTTTATGTTCCAGTTCAAGGAGAGTAGCGGCTAAATAAACTGCTAAATCAGCCGACTCTTCAATCGATTCTTTCAGGTTATTACGACCACCTTCTCCTTGAATTGGAATATCCTGTCCATACTTTTCTTGTCCTAGTTCTAACCTAGAACGCAATAAAGCAAGGACCCTGTCATTGGTAGTTACTTTGTTCTCCATATTCGAGTACCGTAATTACCTTGCTCTGTTCTTTTACGACAGATGAACTTTCGGTCAAGCTTCTTTGCATATCGAGCGACCGCTTGAGCCAAGTTTGATGTCTTAAACCTATGCATAGGTATAAAGACGCTTTGATTAAGATTCAACTCAGCGATGAATCCGTACTTTGACCTATATGGTCCCGACCTACCAGTGGTGGGCTCAGGAATAGGTATATTGTCATCGAAGATATAGTTACTCATATTAGTAACGTCCTCCTTTAGCGAGCTTCTTCATTACATACATACTTATCTCAGCAGGAAGCTCCTGTATCAACTGAATTAGTATGTTAAAATCCTCTTCATCTAGAGGACCTTTTCTTGTATTACAAGCTTTACAAATAAGCTGTAAATTTTCTATTGTTGTTGGACCACCTTTACTAAGTGGTACTATGTGGTCACAAGCTATAGTTCTAAAGTTCAATTTCTTCTCACAGTACTTACATTCTTTACCATATATATCATAAAACATCTTTCTTATATCATTGCTATCTATATTGTATTCAACATCATAGTCTATACTGCGTCTTTTTAAGCTACTTTTTAATGTGCTCATTTTTGCAGAGAGTTTCTTATAAGCCTTTTCCCAGAATGTGCGATGTATTGGATACAGTTTATCTTTAAAATCATTCTTTGATAGCATCTAGATTTGCCTTTTTCTTACGATAATAAGAAGATTTCAATACTTTACTTTCATAAAATGAATCTCTTACTTGAAGATATCTCTTATATCCAGAACTATTTTCTTTAAGTTTACCTTGTTTTATTAAGTTCTCGTAAAACAGTACAAGTCCCCTTTTAGATATTTTACTGTCAACTCCGTTTCTTATCTTTTCCATTTTCATCTCCCGGGTCTCGTGGTGATACCCATTTCGTATCCTTTATTGCATCATCATTTATACCGAAGTCTTTTCGTATTTCATCGAATATATGTCTAACATTCTTTTCAAATACAGTCAATACTTCACGTGTAACTTCTACTGCAATCCCCTCTATTGCGGAATCATAATTTAATTGACATCCTTTATATTTGCGTAATGTCTTTTGGATTACTTCATAGAATCCTAATGTTCTTTTTTCTTTCATATTTTTCTCCTTGTTAAATGGGGGCTAACTCGACCAGCTAACCCCCATTTATTGCTACGCTAATGTATACTCAGCGTACTTGTTGCCAGTGTGACTTTTAACTCGTTTGGTCTTAATAGCGTGTCCTTCTGTTCGCAGTACATTAATTACTGCGGCAAGTCGAAAACAACCACACCGATTTAATGCCATCATTGGCGTAACAGGTATACCCTGCTTGAGCAAGTCTAAGATAATTAGCTTTTGGCTAGTATTACGTCTTGGCATATATTGCTCTCCGAAACTACTGGGTGTAAATGAATCCCGAATTTCCAAATGGAAACTGAGAAATCAAGAGCCTTAGTGCTCATTGTCTTTCCATTATATTGCATTCTGTTGTTTTCTTGATATACTACACCGAATTGGAAAAACCTAAATAGTGTAATATAGAAACCTCCATTAACAATGAAAATGTCCAGAAATTTACTCACTATGACCTCCTTATTCTTTTAACTTTAGAGATAGAAAATCCCGGAACTGTAGCACCTTTCGTCATAACTTGTCTTGCCTTTTTCTTATCCACAGCTTCGGTCATTACTACTTTCTTAAAATCATTAGGGATTTCATCTTCATTAACAATAACGACAGGACCCCAAGTTTCATACAACTTGTATCTTGCGGTATCTGTCTCATAGACTCCATTATCGTCTCCTAGCTCTTCAACAACCATTGGAATCAATGAACCGTTGAAATAATCTTTGAGACTTTGGACAGCCTTTCTTCTTACCTTTAGCCTAGTTTCTTCAGCTTTAATAGCTTCGATTTCAGCATCAATAAGATGTTCTCTTCTACTGAGCTCAAGCATAAAGTGGTCTATTCCATCGACCTTCCGCTTTATTTGAGACTTGACCTCTTCCATAGAATTGAGAACTTCTGTGACATCGGACTCTTCAGTTTGATATTCAGCCTGTATTTCAAGGTCGATATAATCACCTAATAAGTCTTTAGTCGTTTTCTTTACTACCATCTTCGGGCACTCCTTTGTAAAAGACACTTGACGAAACCTTTTCTTGGTCTTGCCTTACGTGTTCTTCAATTATGTACTCGACCTGTTTCTTTAACGACCGCTTATTTTTCTTAGCAATCTCAGACAACAGGAATTTGATTTGGGGGCTGACTTCAGCCTTAAGTATGTGATTCTTCACAATTACTCCTTTTTACTGGCAATCTAAATGATGGTTGCCATTCTAGGTCAACTTCAAATAAATCACCATCACTGTTTTTGAATAACTGAACCTCTTTATCTGGACTATCTTGCCTACCATTGATACCTATTACTTTGCGTGATGCATTCTCAATCGCTCCACTGCCTTTACCTGCATAGATGTCAAGGACTTCGTTTCGACTATATTCTCTAGATACTTGAGATATCTGTATGATAATAATATCGCTGTTAATAGCAAGATTGGATAAATAATGCGAGATATACCGTACCTGTTCATATTCACCTCTAACATTTCTTGGTGTCTCTAATAAATCTATATAGTCTACAATAACAAGAGCAGGGTCTAATTCTTTAATCTTCTTTGGTATCATCGTTACTTCACCAGCGACCGTCTGTATTACTATATTCTGTATATATTCTTTAAAAGTCATACCAACATATCTATGACTCTTAGTAACCTCTTCTTTAGTCATTCCACTTGCAATCTGCAAATTCCTTCTATGCATATACCAACCACTTAATTCTAAAGATAAGAATAATGTTGGTACTTGCCATTCAGTCCTTATACAGTCATTGGCAAAGTCATATCCCAAAGCTATATTTTGTGCGAGAGTAGTCTTATTTGACCCTGTTGGACCAAATATTGTTACTAATTCACCCGGATATATAGCACAATCCTTGTCATTCAAACCAAACCTTTCAGCAAGGTCTATCATCCTACCTGAGAAATCAGTTTCTAATCTTTCAGATAAGTCTTTCTGTAACTCGTCAGCGTTCTTTACATCTACCAGATAATCCTTATTCTTGTAGTATATGCACCTAGGTTCACATACCGGTACAAGAATTTCATCATCACAACCATATTTATATCCACCATTGTAAGTGGCTTCGACCTTGTCAATTACAATTTGTGGGTTTAATTGGTTATTATTCCAATGTAATAATGACGACTTAGCGGCTTCACTCGGTATTCCGTGTCTACGCATATGGGATGCTATTCGTAATACCGTATTGTTTCTTGTTCCTTCATTAGGACCTCTTTTATAAAGAGTTTGTATACAAGGCACAATATTTCTAGGTTCAGACACTCGTGTCATTTCCCTAATTTGTGGCACATCTTTGTCAACAAGTTCTCCAAGACTACCATCACCCCATAGTTCTGATTGTCCTGTGCTTAATCTTCTGTCACTAGCAATCTTATGAATTCCTGCAACAGATGATGTCATTACTTCATTATAAGTTAATGGTACTTTAAACAGTTGTGACTTGATATTCAAAGTATGTGGTAAACGTATTAATGCTGTACGTGTATAGACGGCTGGGTCAATGGGCACCAATTCATCAAAGATGCCCATCATAGTTTGCTTTACCGTAAACGGCAAGTCTGAACTTGGTTCAAAACCAAAGCATTCACTGCTAATATCCACGTGATAGCCATTACCAGAGAAATAAGCTTGGAAGTTACCTTCCTTTAAACTTAACTCATCAGTAAGATGAAAGATAATAGCCTGTGTTTGCTGTAAGACATATTCATCAGAGTTCTGACCTTTATCAATATCGATTGGTACATCAGTGATACCCCTTGTTCCCAAGAAGTTCTTTATTGTTCCACTCTTCTTAATAAAGTTCAAAGCTTCATCATCATATGTATATACGCTTTTGTATATAGCTTGGTTACTCCCTTGTTCATAAACTAAATCCCATAGTTCCTCGTAAGGAACGAGAGCCCCCCGTCTAGAGGGGCTCCCTATTGCGACTTCTACGTACAATTAGAACTTTGTAGGTTCTGAACCATTTGATGTACCAGCACCATTTGGTTGCACGTTAGACATATCGGCTTCCTTGATAAGATTCTTACCTTTTAAGAAAGCTATATAGCCTTCTAATTCAGTTCTCATCTTATCGGTATTTGGTACCAACCTAGGATAAACGGTCGTGTATGCCTTGGAGGGGTCCTTTCGACCCGGTTCCTTGTATACGTAACCATACGCATCAAAGCGTGGTACCAAAGGGTTAGTGACGTGATGTTTCTCCAAATATAATGCGAGATTATCTATGGAATTTCCATCAGCATCAACCCAGTTGCCTTGTACATCAGGACCTCCTTGAAAGCCCACTACATCAAAGAGCCAATAAAGTCTCTTTAACAGTGTACAGGTCTTTATGTTGCCATTGGATTCTCTATCATATGACCCAACAATCTTCATTTCCACAGGATACTGTGAACCTTCTAATTGTAAAGTCACTGATATAAAGACATCAGCCCAATCAAATAAATCGGTCTTGTCTTCATAACCCATTATAGCAACAGGTAGAAACCCTAGAAACTTACTCCCACCATCGGGGGCTGTATCTAGGTCTTCTGGACGAAAACGTGTAGTTTCATTCATCTACTGTTTCTCCTCTTTATAATTAAGTATTTCATCACATACTGTTTTATAGTCAAACGGAAGTTGCTTCTGATTCAAAGGCTTGAGTCTAGAGCCAACGACTCTTTCATCATAAGCCTCAAATGAAACATAGAAACCACCGTCATCTTTCTTAGCTGTAATATATCCTATTACATCGGCTTTAGCGGCAAGAGAATACCCGAGTCCTCTCGGGAGCTCAGGTCCTAATTGTGCTTTACCATCAGTTACAACTGTAGACTTTGCGTGTGATATCAATACCAGATTTCCACCTTTTTGTTTTATCAGACTTTGGAATCTTTTAATTACGTCAACATTCTTCCGTCTGGCTTTACCCCAGTCGGCTCCCCATTGACCTTCTCCCATTGCTGATATTCCCAGTTCCTCACAGACTGTAGTTTCAATCCATTCATTTACCTGTCCGATAGTGTCTATAACTATTGTCTCATAAGGCAACGTATCCCACGCTGTCGCTAACCAGTTGTAAACTTCTATTAATGAATAGGCATCAATAGGTTTACCTTTATCTTTACCAGTACGTGCTAGGAAACCACGTTCATTTGGTGGGATTACTTCTGTTTGCGGTACACCACCCTTAGTGACCTGCTTATCTTCGTGTAAGACAGGTCTCATAGGTGGATTTAAGGAAGAAATGGTAACCGCATTGACGCCATCTACGAAATCAGAACCTAAGTCCGTATCTAATAGAATGACTCCATCATTTCCTTTGTCAGACCATCTGCTTGACGCAGTAGTCTTACCCGTTTTGGGTTGTCCGATTAGAAACCACGTTAGACCGGATGGCATTGCTTTCCAGTCCGTCGAGACTTTCCTCACGGTTATGTTGGGTGCTTGCATTAGCATCTCCTTCAGGTTTTGGTACTACAAGAGTACCATATTCGACCATATTTGGGTTCAGGCTGGTCCAAATGTAGTCATAATATGCCAGATTTGCAATAATATTATATACTTGGGAAACACCAAGAGATACTATATGCTGTGTGGCAAACACTGTATGTTTCATAGAACAAGGAGCTTCTGGAACACTATCTGTAGGAATCCATTCCTTCATATAATTATCCATATCCTTGGTTACAGTAGACATCTCTACTGTTGTTGCACCCATCCGTAAATCAATTAAGAACTTACGATTGTCTTGTAGCTTCCAATCTTCATACACTAATTTTCTTGACTCCATATCATCTGTACATACAATCATCATAGGCAATACAACTGAACCATATTGGAAATTTCTTTCCGGTCTAAATTGTTGCCAGTCTTCTGCATATTCTTTATGTAAGTCAACTGCCGCATCCTTTTTAAACTTGCCTGTTTGATACAAAGGATACGCCGTAGTACTTAAGTTATGGTCCTCTACTCTATCGCTGTCATAACCCCAAATAGACTGCCAGCCCATCATAGTTAAACTTTGAATCATAAAAGAACCAATACCACCGAGACCTACTACACCAATCTCAGTTAATTTAGGTAAAGGAATTAAATCCTTATTCCTTAGGAATCTTGTTTCCATTGCCATTTGATAAAATCCTCCAGCATTTGATGTGCCAATTCCTCACTGCCAAACATACAAATATCCTTAATCTTTGTGCTTTCAGCACTGATTGCATCCAGTTCTTCTTGATATTTATGTTGAGCTCGACCTACTTCTTCTTCAAACTTTGCTTCCCATTTATCGTGGTCTTTAAGTAGTTTGTCTACTGATACACTATTGCTATAGTAACCAGTATACTCAGCTCTACGTCTGTTAAGTATATTGTTTACTAATTCGTGTATCTCTTGAGGAGATTTGGTCACAATCTTATTGTTCTCGAAATCTTCAGCCAATCGACGTTCTTTATCAAAATGTTTTGACTGAACGGACGCTAATTTGTCACTAAGTATTCCATCAATCCGTTTTATGAAATACTTCTTCTGTGGTATTGTCATAGACATATACACTCCTTATTTATTAAGTTAAGTTAATCAATAGGGGTATCCGGCTTTCTCACCAGTTGTACGGCTCGGTGCGGTACAGGGCTCACGTATCCGGTTTTATTACATACTGGCTTCAACCCCTACTGAAAGCGTGAGGGGACCCTTTAGCAAGAGCCCCCCCGGTACACTATCATACAGTTGAAGGTAATGTGGAAGGCATTACAATAGTGCACTAATATCCATAATAGCCAGACACATATAAATGTGGGTCTATATCAGGACACTCCTTACGGATGTCTTCAGTAAATTGATGTTCGTCTATTTCACAATTATTCAATTTATTAAAGATAACATCTGCTTTGACCAGTTGACTACCTAAGTCAGCTTCCCCGATAGGTGTATTGTCTTCTGGTCCTTCGGCTTTTTTTCGTCATCTACTCCACTAATTCGATTGTACCCACCCCAGCCATTATAATAACCACCATAACGACTGTCATTCTGGGTATTAAGGATGTTAAGCTGACCATTCTTGTTATAAACAATCTTAGTCTTCTTGTTTTCCTTCTCAATCTTCTTTGCTTCTGCTTTCCATTCTTTAGGAACATCCATTTTATAGTCAGCAACTACATCGCCTTCAATAAAATTTGGAAATCCAAAGTGGTCCCTGTAACTAACACCCGTACAAAATTCATCTTTGTCAGACGCAACTACTGTCGTGAAGAACAGACCTTCTAGAGGTGCTTGTTCTAACGCTGTGTCTTTATCGGTACCACTAAAGAACGCTCCCATATTATGATGAGAATGTATTAACCCTAGATAACAATTCTTCAATTTCTTGTTTTCCTTGTATATCTGTGGCAATATTTTGCCCAATTTCTCACCATCAATCTCAGTTTCTGTTGCGTGACCTAAGTCTATTGCAACGAAGTGATTGAGACTAACTTCTGACGGGAAGCCATTCTTTTCACGCTTATTTACTCCATACCAAGCTGGTCCAGACCACTCTTTACTCTTAAAACGAGTCAAGAGATAATTGATTTTCTGGACTATTAGGTCTGGTAGGTTCACCGTAAGCGTCAATTTGTTTGCTTCGTTTGTCATCAGTAACTCCTTTATAGAGAGCTTTCAGGTAATTCTGAAAAAACTCAAGGGCATCTACCTGAAATTTGACCCTGAATTCTGTAACTAAGCCATTAGTGTCATAATTATCTAACACTAATCCCATTTGATTGACTATCGTTCTATATTCTTCTCCCATTTGCTCTCTTTTCTTAATGGGACGAATACTGTCGTCATTACGTAAGCTTATCCAACCAGACATTATCTGATGTGGATTAAACGAATCAATCACTTGCTTGAATAAGGGACCAAATTCCCTTATACGCCATATGAAATACAGAACTTTAAAAACCTCTGATTTCATAGGTCTTGCCATACCTGCGGCACGTAAACACCACTCACCAACTACTCTATTTACTTCATCATTTTGCATATATACTTTATTTGTTATATCTGTTGGTGTCAGATAGATACGAGTCCTTGCATTAAGTACTTCTTTAATCTCAGGATAACTCTCATTATCACGATGTGTAAATTGATTAAAGCGATACTTTAAGCCATCAAATGAATTAGGTATACTAAATACTCTGTCCTGAGCAAACGGGTCGTTACCAGTTCTTATTACACCTGTAAAAGATTGTTCAATCCAAGCATATCCATTAAGTTTATGCGTATTGTATATCTCATCCAGACATTTACTCATTCCTTCGTTATAAAGTTTCTCTAACATTTGATGCCAACCGTGCATTCGGTCAACTTCTTTGTCTTCTGTGTCTGTTTCATACCTTAAAGTACCTTTATAAACACAATAAGCCATTAAAGCTTTCTCCCAAGTAACACCCATCGCCTCAAGTTTCTCTTGAGTTTCATCATTACGCATCCAACTGTCAAAATGCCGCATAATTAGATTGCCACCTAAATCATTTACGATAGCTCTTGCCATCTGTGATAGATATAGCCACTCTCTAAACTGCATACCTTTACGTCCTTGCATCTGCCCACTACGTTCAAAACTTCTATGCTGAGTATTAACATCCCAGAAACAATCAACACGTGTCCAAGTATTTAGAAACGCACTAGATATATTCATTAGTGCAGGTATGTTTCCTTGATTAACTGCTGTAGAAAATGGTCTACCGTAATCACCTAAACAAGGACTTCCATCTGCTGAAATATGTGGATGAACACTCAATGGCATATTAGTATCTTCACGTCTGTAGCTTAACCTACGTCTGAGGTCCCACCATTTTTCATAATTGTCTTCATCTGGTTTAATGAGTACTAAACTAGGCTCATATAAACTGAAGTCTAATGAATGTGGTGGTAATGTTAGATGACGTCTTGCCCTCATCTTTGGGTTCCCAAGTCTTACTCTAAAGCTTTTAAACCTTTTACTTGGGCTGTGGAATTGTACTCCACGCTCTACCAATTCTTCTACTTTCGCTCTTGCTTGATTAACATTCAAACGAGCACGCTCCATAGAATTCTTGGAATTTAATACTAGCCATCTCTCTGCTAGTTTAGCTAGAACTCTGTTCATAACTACACTCCTTTAATGAGAATGGGGACGCTCACCACGTCCCCAAACGTCAATTTCGTGCTTTCAGCCTGAAGTTACCTTGCTAGTGGTAAAAGAAACGAAATCATCATCCCTTAGTTCACTATCAAGAGCTACTTTGTCTGAATTCACAGTTATGGTGGCATTCTCTACTGAGATACCCAGTTGTTCAGCTATACTAGCTGGACTTGTTGCATCAACAGTTTTGACTGTTCCACCGAAGGTTTGTACAAGTACTTTAGCCATATGGTCCGTACCTTCACTGTTACGTGGTTATTTGGTGCTCTTCTTGGGGCGTCCACGCTTTGGCTTCTTCTCTAGTTCCCTGAGTCTAGCCGCTACCGTCTCCAAGTCGAGTAATATCTCGTTCACACTATTCTTCATTTGTCGTTGGTCGTAGAATAAACGATTTACTTGCTTCATTAAGCTGAACGTCTTTTGAGATGCCCAACTGCTGAAATTCTCAGTCGTACTGTTTGACTGATAATCTCTTTTCTGGTGTAATGGATTCCAAGCACCATTACGAGCTTTATAAGGCTTATAGCCTTTCTTTCCAGCAAACATTTTATATGCTGGACGTAGCATTGATTTTATGTTATTTATCACAATGCCTCCTTTGTTTTAGGGTTCTGGATTATACTCAGGCTCGAAGCGATGACCTAGTTCATCTGGGTCTTCTTGGTGAGAGCACTCTAGGCATATAATGCCAAGTTCGGATTCATCACCCGTACCGGGTTTGATGTATTCTTCGAATTCTGTATTCTGTGAATCACATTCCGAACACTCAATATGTGCTGGGTCACCGCCTATGGGAACCGAGTTATTGTTCTTCTTCATCTATATCCGTACCATCAATTTCTACCTTAAATCCTTTGGCTTTCAAAGCCCATCCACGATAGAAGTCTACCTGTTCCTCCATAATCTCCATCTGCTTTATGTGATGTTTAATGAACATTATCAATACAACAACACTTAATAATAAAAGCAGATAACTTGTTACTAAAAGCATATCAATGATATACTTATCGACATTAATTACACCAAAGATGTCCATTATGCCTCCTTTACATCTGCAAGACAAATAAAAGGACCGTCCTCATCGACATCCACATCCCAGTCCGAAGACTGGGAGTGAACATCTGTACTCATCTGTGCGTCAATCTGTGCGTCAATGACTTCTTCTATAGACTTCTCTGTTTGGGCTATAGCGTCCGTCAATTCTTGGATAGTCATATCCATTGCTTCTTCCAATGTGAGATTCAAAAGTTCACAGGCATATCCCACGACACCTTTAACGGCACCCACTAGGATGCCATCCCAACAGATGCCCTTGCTCTTTTAAAAGCAGTGACCCTGTTATCAGCACGCACTGAAACAATGCGTCCCTTGATGATGAAATACCAAAATGGCATTTCTTTTTTACTGTTGTCCTTTGATTTAGCCATTTCTGACCTCCTTTAGTTAGGGTTACAACAAAATAAAATCTTTCCGTCTTACATCTTCATACCATTTATGATTTCAGGTCTTCTTGAATGCGGATACTGTCCTTCGACAGAAAGTATAAATGATGCAACATATCAGACTTAAACCGCAACCTGAGTCTTTCGACTACGGGTTCCTGCTCCGCTAGTTGGAGCAAGACAGTTGGTTAGTGCTTACCTGATAATAAAGGGTTGTTTTGGTTTAGTGCCCTTTCGGGTCACGTTAATGCCTATCCTGCTCATTACTGAGTTCCATTACAATGTTAGTTGCATTTAGAATCAAGACCACGCTCGATTACTCAAGCTTAAGCCTAATGACTTCCAGATATTGTGCTTTAGGGGACAACATTCCCCTACACTTGACATCCCGGCATAGAAGACTTTTATCTTCTAATTTGCCCTTACGTACATCCATTTCATTACGACTATCAGTAGTGATTTCGACCACCGATACCTAGCACCTGCTATACTTCCCAGCATAACAACCCCTAAGATGAATGCCCTTGGTAACCGCCTTCTAAGCATTTAGTTATCGTTCCAAGGATATGCTTTCGTATGATAACACGGCGTGTACACCGCCAATGCTACCTTACTACATCATTTAATAATTAAATAAAACTTTAATAGAAGTGGGGCAAGCAGACATTACTATCCACTCACCCCAACTTGGGTTTGGGCTTTTGAGCCACCTTGTCAGTAAACTGACTATCTTTATGTTCTCGGTATACGGGAACGCTACCCGTCATCGACTACTGGTTGTTCGTAGAGGTAATAGTTGAACAACATATTGCACCAGACCGAATATTTGGAAGAGCTAATACCAACAGGCATTCACGTAAATGGTAGTCAACCCTGTGATTTCAGCCACAGTTTTAGATACGTGGGCAACGACCCAAGCTCTTCGCTTTCGTACAAATCTTTATAACCCCTTGACTCACGATTCCTTTAACGTAGGTTTGATAAAATAAGGTACCTATGCCTGTGTGTGGCTGGGCAGAGGAGAAGTGAGCTATCACCTTCATTCTCGTGCCCAACGCACAGGTTTGAGTACCTTACCAAGTCCTACTTGGGAGAGGAGGCATTAGCGACTTCCATCGTACAGTCAGGCTTGACTGGGCGGTAGAAGTATGCCTTGCTCGCAGGAAGGTCGAGTTCGGTGTTGGGTTCTAAGTCTATGACTTTGAACTTCTGATACTCTGTATCAGGTACAAACACCAAGTCGGGCTTCTGAGAAGCAAGGTCGCTAATGGCGTCGACTTCGAGGACGGCTGGTAACGTAATGTCAGTATCACTGCAAGTGATTCTGATATTGTCACTGGGTATCCAGCGACCATTACGGTCAGTCTCGTGTTCGAAGACGCCTTTCACAAGGGAACCACGGTAAGTATTCGATACACGTATCGATATAGTTTTCGTGTTTGCCATAACGTATGAACCTTAGTTTATGGGTTATTGGAAATCCGTTCACCGCAGTGAATCGGCTACAAGTAGCCAGCAGGGGTTAGCACCAGTAGCTGTGCGTTAGCACGCTGTGCGTGTGGTTTAGGCACGATGGGACGGACAGATTGTGTAGCCTGAAGGCTTTCTCAATCTGGCATCGACCCATAGGGCGTAAAAACGCACGGGTACGGTGCAGTGTATATCACGTACTCCCAATCTACAGCAAGTTTGAAACCTTTTTTGTTTGGAAGGGTTACTGGGATGAAGAACAGGAATGTGCGAAATATGCTACATATCCTGTAACTCCTTATTTTTTAGTTAGGTAGCCTACTGACCTAAAGTAAATGATAGCTGTTGATTTTTAAAAATATTGGTTTTATTTTTTTTATACTTTTTTTAGTACTTAACTAATTATTAAGGGGTAGTTTTCGTGCTGGACAGTTACTTATTAGAATCTGGTAAGTTAGATTATCAGAAGTTATGGGCAGAAATGGGGCTAATAACAGGCTTCAGGAAGCTAGAGAGACAACAAGCATTGTATAAGGAGGTCCTAGATGCGTTCAATTCTAAGGAGGAGTTGGATAATACTCCAACTCGCTACAGACCTAATCCACCTAAAGGGGAAACTGATGTTTCACCACCTAAAATGGTGGATAGAGGACGTCTTCCTACTGAAGAAGAAGTAGTAGAAAGTGTAAATATGCGGAGCAAACGGAAGTTTGCAATGACTGAGGATGAGTATTGTACCTATGATGCTGAAGATTCTGATTATGTTGTAGAAGTCAAGGTCCGTAAGAAGTGGTATCCCGATTGTTTGATACAATATGACAAATATGACGCTAATAACCGGGAAGCAGAGCGTAGTGGTAGGGAATTTCTCTATATTGTAGCCACAAGTACTGATATATATGTATTTAACATTAACACATTACGCAATAAGAGGTATAAATTCCGTTGGGATTGGAAAGAATTGCCTAAAAACACTGATTTTGGGGAATCTGATAATAAAATCGTTAAATTTGTTGGCTTTATAGACATTACAGAGGCAAGTGTACACTATAACGATTAACCACAAGGATAAGGGATTAACAGAATATCCAATATATCTTCTAGACGACGCCAAAAAAGAAGGAATCTCCTTCAAAAACTGGCAAAAGTGCGAAGAAGGAGAATGGGCATCAACAGACGACGGATATGTTGCTAAAGTTATTAAAAAGAAGTCATACACTGATGATGCTGGTCGTAAGTCTTATTACTATCGTATGCCTTTTGGCTATATTATGTGGAATCCTAAGTATCCTAACAAAAAGTTCTGTGCCGGGGGAAGAAGTGCCAACAACACATTTACTGGTAAAAAGTGGCTTGATGTAGTAACTAATACTGAGCCATATAAGGCTTTAGCTATGTGGGCGGCTTTGACAGAAGACAGAGATGTAGCTATAGACCAAGTCTTTGGACCAGTTTCTGCCAGTAAACGCCGTAAATTAAGACGGCATATGAGAACGGAGAGTTTTAAAAGTATGAAAAGAGATGAAGCACAAAGACTTTTAACCGATAAACGTATGGATGCCAATTTTTTCATCGATTTGATGAATGAAGGTATCGGTATGGCTAAGGAAAAGAAGGATGTTAATGCTATTAGGGGTTTTGTTAATGACGGCTTTGAGATACACGGAATGAAGGATAAGGAGACTGTTACTACTACAGAACGCCTTGAAGCAGTACAAACCCGTAAATTGATTGATAATATCAATGAAGAAGAGGAAAAACTGATAGCAACCCGTAAAGTAGAGGAACCTATCAAGGAGGATAGAGATGATACATTGGATACAGACACTTCTGGAGCCTGAACATTTCCCAGCTTGGGAAGCATATTTACTGTTTATGCTCTTATTTTTTGTTAGTATAACATTCAGATTGGCTAGAATAGAAAAAAGACTGGAGGACAGATGATTGAGTTAGCATTGCTTATTGTTGCTATACTTGTACTTATTAACAGTGAACTGTGGGTGAAGGGCTATTGGGATAAGAGTGAAGAGTAAAAACGTCCAGAAGCCTTGGCGTACAACTAAAGGTTGGGAATTTCCTTATACAGACCCTGTTTGGGAAGATAAACAGTATCTTCGAGATAGGTCAAAATTATTCCGAGATAACGGAAATGGATGGTGGATAGAGCTTTGGAATCGTATCTGGTAACAGATAGAGAGGTAAAATTTGAGAATTGGTACATTGTTAAGAACTTATTCTCAGATGATGAAATAGAGCAGTTATTCCAAGATATAGAGGTATTGCCTAAAAAGAAGGCTAATATACTGTCTGGTGAGGATAATGATTACCGTGAGAGTATGATTAAGTGGATTCCTAAGTTTAATAGTGATACCTATGGATGGATATACGAAAAAGTATGGAAATGGGTAGATATCGCTAATAAGGAACTCTGGGACTTCGATTTAGTAGGTATGAGGAATGATGCCCAATATACAGAGTATAACCAAGAAGGACACTATGATTGGCATATGGATATACTAGGAAAGGGTATAAATCATAGAAAAATCTCTATCACGGTTCAATTAAATAAAAACTTTAAAGGTGGCGAGTTAGAGTTTAAATTCGGAAAGGGTTCGGAGAAAATAGCTTTAGAGAAGGGAGATGGTGTTATATTCCCTTCTTTCTATTTACATAAGGTAAATCCCGTAACGTATGGTAAAAGGAAAAGTCTAGTACAATGGATTTCGGGGAAACCGTACAAGTAACAGATGACTTTGAAGCTAAATATGCCCAAGAACAGGCATTAAAGAAGCTAAGGGATAATATTGGTCTTTTTGGAAGAACAATGTTCCCTACAGCCCTGAATAAGGCTGTTCCCCAGTTCCATCACGAAATATACAGAAATTTATCCGACGGTCTCAAAAAGCGGTTACTGATTGCCGCCCCTCGTGGCACAGCAAAAAGCACAGTGACCTCCTTGATTCTGCCCCTTCATCGAGCCGCTTTTAAGCCGTCGGATAAAGATTTATTTATAGTTATCATATCTGAGAGCCAAGCTCAGAGTATAAACTTCTTATCAAGGATAAAACACCATCTCCAACATTCTAGGAACTTTATTGATATGTTTGGTGATTTTGGACCAAATACTGCAAAGAGATGGACTAATAACGATATTGTTCTAGCCAATGGTACAAGAATGATAGCCGTTGGTACCGGTCAAAGAGTTCGTGGGTTTATTGAGGGAGATACTCGACCAAATCTTATAATAGTTGATGATTACGAATCGGAGCTAAATGCCGCTACACCTGAAGCTAGAGCTAAAAATAGGAAATGGATTACAGAGGCAGTTATACCATCATTAAGTGATGACGGTAGAATTGTTATGATAGGAACAGTAATTTCAGAGGATTGCTTCTTATATTGGGCAAAAGACTCTCCAGCTTGGAAAGTTCTGTGGTTTTCTATCACAGATGACGAAGGAGAGAGTATTTGGGATGAAAGGTTCCCTATGTCTAGAATCCACGATATAAAAGCAGAGTTTGAAAGTGTTGGGAACTTAAATGGATTCTATCAGGAGTATATGAATGAAGCTCAATCGCCAGACAATGCACCGTTTAAGCCAGAATATATCAAACTACACCACTACCACTATAAACGTATTAACGGGCAAAATTGTCTCGTTAGGATTATCGATGGTCAGGAAGAGCAAAAACCTGTGGAGGTCTATTGTGGGATTGACCCTGCTAGTAGTCTCTCTGCTAGGTCAGACTTTTTTGTTATTGCTACTATTGCTCTTGACAATGCTGGCAATAAGTATGTTGTGGATATATTCAGAGACAAAGTCGACCCTGCAATCCAGCCTGACAAAATTATCGAAATTTGGAAAAGATATCGTCCGAAGAGGATGAAAATAGAAACAACTGGGTATCAGGAAGCATTAAGAGCTAATGTACGTAAATTAATGCTTGACCAAGGATTATACATACCCGGACTGGAAAAAGGGATAAAACCTAGGACCAAGAAGTCTGAAAGACTATTATCTCTTGTAGCACCACTTGCTAGGGGTGAGTTTTTCTTCAGGACACAGGATTTAATACCACAACAAGAGTTCTTATCTTATCCAAGGGGTAAACACGATGATGTGTTAGATGCAGTCTATTATGCACTAGATGGAGCTAAACAATGTCGTATAAAAGAATTTGACCCAAATGCCATAAAAAAGACGAATAAAGTTCTTGATTGGCTTACAATGTAGTTCTTAACTTCGTACCGATGGCGTACGTTGAAAAAGAGGGTGATATATCTCCTGATATTGTTGATGATACCCACAAGTTGTGGAAGTCATACTCTCAAAAGAGGGATATATGGGCTCAAGCGGCTCAAGAAGATACGGAATTTAGATTAGGAAGGCAATGGTCGGCTGAGCAACAAAGAATTTTACTTGAGAGGGGTCAAGCACCACTCGTAGTTAACCGTATCCATCCAGCAGTTGAAGCCGCTAAGGCTTTACTTACTTCAGGTAGACCACAGTTCAGAGTATCTCCTAGAGAGGACAGCGACAATCAGGTAGCACAGGTATTCAATGGATTACTCGAATATATGTGGTATATCTCCGATGGGACTCAGGCACTCCGCAACGTCATAGATGACTACTATACGATGGGTATGGGATGTATGATGGTTTATATTGACCCCTTGAAAGATTATGGAAGAGGTGAAGTCTGCATAAGAGACGTAGACCCACTTGATGTATATATCGACCCGAATTCTCGGGAACGATTAGGTGATGATGCTGAAAACGTTATCATATCTCGTTTATTCACTAAAGACCAAGCAATGGCTATGTATCCTATGTATGAGGAGTCTATTAGAACTGCTCAGAGTGATTTAGATACAGATAGACCTGTAACAGACAGAGTAGATGATAAGGGGATTGTATTCCCCGAAGATACTGCTACAAAGACCGATATAAGCTGGGGAACACATAACGAATATATTAGGGGATACGAGAGATACTATAAGATTTGGGTAAAGAGATTTCATATTAAAAATAAGCTTGATGGCAAAGAAGAGGTTCTTTTAGAAGAAGATATGCCTGAATTCCTAGCCAGACCTGCTGTTTCTATTAATGGTCAGATTATAACAGACCCTAAGAAAGCAGAAGGTATGATTCAGCAGTTGAGCCAAGAATATGACCAACAAGCTGAACAAGCAAAGATGTCTGACCAAGATGTCCCTCCCCCACCAGTTGTTGAGCAGTTAACTTTCCAAGATTTAGTAGAACAAGATATCATTGAGACCGTGTCGGTACCCGTGCAAAGGATAAAAATGTGTGTGATAATGGGAGACCAATATCTTTATTCACGTATCCTACCTATTGACCATTACCCCATCGTGTTCTTTATGAACATTCATAACAGAACGCCCTACCCAGTAAGTGACGTACGAATGGTCAAAGATATGCAGGAGTACATTAATAAGACACGGTCTCTAATTATTGCTCACGCTACTACAAGTACAAATACAAAGATTTTAATACCATCAGGCAGTGTAGATATGCAAGACTTTGAACAGCGATGGGCACAACCCGGAGTTGCAATAGAAGTTGATATGGACCAAGGAGCACCTCAACCAGTTCAACCTACTCCATTACCCAATACATTGTATCAGAATGAATTAGCGGCTAAACAAGATATTGACCATCAGTTAGGATTGTATGAGATGATGATGGGTAATACTGAAGCGGCACCACAAACCTATAAAGCTACTGTGTCTCTTGATGAATTTGGACAGCGTAAGATAAAGTCTAAGCTACAGGATATAGAGACTGGCTTGGTTCGTATTGGTAAGATTGCCATACCATTAATGCAACAACTATTTCAAGCAGAGAAGGTTGTTAGACTAGTACAACCTAATAATTCGTTGACTGAATACGCTATAAACAAAAAGATTTACGACGATAAATCCGGCGTCACTGACGTTATAAATGATATATCAAGGGGTTCCTTTGATGTAGTAGTAGTTACCGGAAGTACCTTACCAACTAATAGGTATGCCCAGCTTGAGATGTATATGGATGCTTATGAGAAGGGTATCATCGATAAGACTGAAGTTCTTAAGAAGACTGAAGTATTCGATATGGAAGGTGTATTAACCAGAACTGACCTTGTTCAACAGTTACAGCAACAAGTTACAGGTATGGAAGACCAGATAAAAGATTTAGAAGGCGATTTGCAGACGAGAGAACGTGAGAACTATCATCTGAAGCAGAGAGCTGAATTAGAAAAATTCAAAGCAGACCTCGATAAAGTTTCAACCCAGTCGAAAGGGGCTGGCAAATTATTCGAGAAACGCCTAGATGATGCACTTGGTCAAGTTAAGACGGAAGTCAAAGAGGCTAACCGTGCGACCAGTTAAACAATCCTTACCCCTAGTGCGAAGGGCAGGATAAACAAAAGGAACTCGAAAATGGATGCACCATTTGAAACTACGGAAGTAACCCAACATCCGGCTGAAAATCCGATTGTAGGCACTCCGCAACAAGAACAAGCACCCCTAGAGCCCTCTCCTGATGAAGTTTTTTCACAGGAGAACCAAGTCGGTGATTTCTTTAGAGCTCAGTTAGCTGATGAGCCGGAAAACAAAGAAACCGCACCTCAAGTTCAAACAACCGAACAAGCAGAGGAAGAACCGAACGATACCGTAAGGTATCAATACTGGCAATCAGAGGCAGATAAGGCTCGTAATGAGAATGAGGCACTGAAAAAACAGTTGGCTCAAAATCAACAAGCACCACAACCTCAGATTGCAGAACCACAGAATCAAAACGAGATGGAAGGATTTCCACCTCCACCTGAAAAACCTCGCAAACCTGCTGGGTTTAACAGAGAAGAGGCTTGGACAGACCCTCAATCACAATCAGCCGCATATCTTAATACTGTAGACGATTGGCGTGATAGTATGGACGAATACAACAGACTGCACAATGATTATAACGCCGCAGTTGTACAGGAAGAGAGAGCCAAGATGGTGGAAGAGAGGAATGACATCCTAAGAAAACAAGCTGAGAAAGAAGCGTACGATAAGAATATGGTCAACTTACGTGACCAATTAACAGAGAAATATCAGGCATCTCCAGAGGAGATAACTGACTTTGTTAAGGTTATGGAAAGTCCTGACAGTGTTAACCTCGATAACCTTTTTCAGTTATATCGTTTGAAAAATGGTGCTCAAGTACCACCCCAACAAGGACAAGCTCCTATAGAGCGTGCAGATAGTCAAACTCCGGCATCGGACAACTTTGACCAAATGAAGCGTGCTCAACAGGTACCTTCTCCAATGGGCGTACTTCCGAGTGCGAATAAGAACGTAGCAGGTTCGCCTGAAGATACTGTTATGGATTCTATGGTTCAGGAATACGATAATCGAAACCCTTGGACATAGAGGAGTAAATAGCTATGGCAACAGCTTATAGTTTAAGCACAGGTAATGCTAAAGGTTCTTTGGAACAAGTTAGCATTAACGACTCACGCCGAATTTTTAATTTCGGTGAGAGAGTGTCAGAGTTAGCTCCACAGCAGAGTCCGTTTTTCGTATATTTGTCTAAAGTTGCGAAAGCGTCAACTGATGACCCCGTATTCAAGTTCCTTGAACAACGTCATCAATGGCAACGTCGTAATTTTATCCTCAAAACTGCTATTGCAAGTAGCATTGCTAAGGGAAGCGATACTGCTTCACTTAAGGTAGTTTGTGGATATGATAAGTACGGAGTTGAATCCGCATCTGGTAAGAGTGCGGCTCCACAGTATTTTGTAGTAGGACAAGTAATTCGTTTAGCTGGTAAAGCTATGCGTATTAAGTCTGTTGATTCAGTCGGTGACGGCGAATCAGCTACATATGCCGCAGGAACCGCCGCAACCTTTTCCGAGATTACTTGTACCTGTCTAGAAGCTTCTGGGGCAATAGCCGCAGATAAGCTGGGACAGATTGTAGGTAGTGCTTGGGCTGAAGGTAGCCTTGACCCAGACGGATGGAAAGACGAGCTCTATTCAAGAGAAGGATACTGTCAGATTTTTAAGACAGCAATTCAGCTCTTTAGTGGAACTGCTTTGGCAACACGTTATAGAGGTCGACCCGACGAATATCGTCGAGTTTGGTCTGAAAAGTTAATGGAACATAAAATGGACATCGAGCACGCAATGCTCTATGGTGTTGGAGCTTCTGATGAAGCCGCTTCCGCCGGACCTGTCCGTTATAGCTGGGGTATTGTACCCTACACTGAACAGTATGGAAATGTATTTAGTTACACCTATGCGAACAGTGACTATGACGCCTTCATAGATACTATGGAGTCATTTTTTGCACCAGAATCTGGTAATAGTGGCGACAAGCTTGTACTGGCTTCACGCAAAGTACTTGCTTGGTTAAACAAATTGGGTTCCAATTCATTCTTATCTAACACTGTCGGTGCTGACCAGTACCGTATGGATGTTCAGAACATTAAGGGTGCATTTGGACATATGGTTACTAGAGTTAATACTCTATTTGGTAACCTGCACTTTGTTGCTGAACCACTGTTCCGGAATCAGGATGAGGATATGGCAGTCGCTATTGATTTAGCGAATGTTAAATATCGTCCATTATCTGGAAACGGCGTATCAAGAGATACGCACGTTATTACGAACGTACAGAACAACAATGTTGATGGACGGAAAGATATGATTCTAACCGAAGCCGGTTTGGAGATTAGTCTACCAGAAACTCACGCTGTTATGAAGTGGTCGTAAGAGACGTGGAACGATTTATGGGGGGCATTTAGCCCCCCATAATGGGAGAACGCAATGGCATTTGATGCAAAAGTAAAGAAATATGCAGGTGATAGTGCTGGTTTAACTAGTGCCAGTATGTTAGAAGCATTGACTCAAGGAGTAGACTATACTCTAGGTGTGGTAAAGTCTATGTCTCCACAAAATTTACCATTATTTGGTAGGAATGTTTCAATAGAGTCAGGTATGATAAATGGATATGTATCTGGCATTACTATGACATCAGCAGGAAGTGGTTATGCATCTAATGCAACATTGTCTATAACAGGCGGTGGAGGTACTGGTGCAGAAGCTTGGTTAACATTATCACAGGCTAATGGCAGTGTTATTACTGGGGTTGGTCTTGGACCTAGTAATATATACCCAGTATCAAAAACTGGTTCTGGTTATACAAGCGTACCGACTGCAAGTGTTGTTAGTGCTACTGGTTCTGGAGCTACTTTTACATTAACTGTAGTTATAAAGGATGGTATGGATTTAGGTGCATTAAATATTTTTGATGTATTAAAAGTTGAAAGAGATGGTTATGTAGCTCAACCAGCTAAACCAGATAATAGACTTAAGATGACAGATACAAAGAGTATCTATTATGCTCAAGAATCTAGTCCTACTTATATAACAGATTTTGAAGGAATTTTAAGAATTTATCCAGATACAAAGACTACTGAAAAAGGTAACATATACTGTATATCATCAGGGGCTGGTAAAACTATTGATTTAGCAAAGGAAGAAATAAAGGATGATGATTTAATATTTGGAACAACTACATCTATTGGTGAAGAGAACTTCCCATCCATATGGAAAGAGCTTGTTATTTTACACGCATCTGAGTTATTACTTGTTGAAAGGTTAGGTTTATTCAGGCAACAGCTCCCAACAGATTTAGATGATGTCACTGTATTTGATAAAATTGCCGATATTGAAATAAGTATTTCTGGTCTTACAAAATCTTTGCCTAGCAACTTTACTATTGCTACAGCTCTTCCAAGCCCAACAGTAGTTGGACACCCAACTGCTGAAGTAAACGATGCATTAGCTAAAGCTCAGAGACTTATGGATAGTTCATCTAGTATTACTGGTGATGGAACTGTTCTAAGTGTGCAGAGTTGGTTAGAGGACGAAGATGAAGATATGGTTCAGTCTACTATTCAGGCAATTACATCTGAATTAAGTAGGGCACAGATGATATTATCCAACCATCAAGCAAAAGTTCAAGTGTATGCCCAAGATTTTACTTCTGCTGTTACAAAATATACTACTGAGATACAGAAAGAAGCTCAAAGAGTTCAGATAGATATATCAGAGTATCAGGCAGAATTGCAACACGCATTACAACAAAAGCAGAATGAGTTGCAAGAATATTCAACCAATCTTGGTAAAAAGATGAGTTCTTATACTACTCTTATATCAAAGATAAATACCGATTATCAGTGGGTTACACAGCAATTACAGGTAGTTGGTGCAAAAAAACAAGAATTTATACAAGCACTTCAACCCACAGGTTTAGGTGAGAATCCTATGGAGAAAGCTATATGAAACTAAAGGAAATGGCAGAGAGGATTCAGCAACATCATCCAGATATGGGTATAACTGAAATAGTTAGGTCCTTAAATGATGCTATGAATGATATGGGATTTAAAACAGAAATTATAGAATCTGCTGACCAGTTTGATACAGTAAAAGACCAGAGGGTCTATAAGCTAAAGAAACACATTATTAAGGTTAAGGCTGTTGATTATGATGGTAAGTCAATTAAGAAACTACTTGGTAGACCTATAGAGAGAGATTTAAGCTAATGGAAAGACAAAATCTAAATATTAGTCAAAATGTTTGGTGGGTAGAAAGAGACTCCGTACTCTTGGCTTATTATAGTTCAGCTACTGATAAGTTCACTTCTCCAAGTACTGCTGGAATTAAAGTAACACTATTTTATATTCAAAGACCTGATAAGTTTTTATTAAAGGGTGAATCTCCAGAAAGAGATGGTTTTGTAGACGGAGATACTTATTTAGGAGTTGAATTAGATTCAAATGTATCTGTTACTAATACTACATTTTGGGACCAAGAACCAGAGATACCTGAACAATTTCACGAAGCTTTAATAGCTAGAGTAGTAGCAAATGGGTATGAACGTAAGCCAGAGACAATCCAGTTAGCAACTTATTTTTTAAGTAAGTATGATAATGGTGTAAGAGAATGTAGGAAATATTCTTACAGAGGAAGAGATGGTTCACAAATAGTACCAATGGGACAGGACTTCTAATGGCGTTAGGCGATGGCATAGGTAATATGAGCTTTGATGCTTTGACTTGGTATTTTGACCAACTCGGAGTTGCTTTTGACAATACCTTAGTGATGTTATTCACTAAGATTAAACCACCTGCTGGACCTAATCTTATAAGAGTACAGTTTCCTTCTTCTCCAACAATGACAAGAGTAGAAGCACCAGTAACACCAACATATACGAGGATACCATAAATGGGTGGAACTTTAACTAGTCCTAATAAGATAAAGGACGTATACACAAAATTAGTCTGGTATAACACATCAGACAGCAAGTTTTACAGAGACAATGGAACGGCAGATGTAGAAGTACCTGTTGGTTCTGACCTTGTCACTGGAAACATTTTGAAACATCAAACTTCTGGGACTGTAAGTTCTGGCGATTTGTTTCAAATATTAAACAACAGCACAGAAGTGTTCTCTGTAGATTATCAGGGAGCAGTGCATTTAAAACCAATGACCTCAGCACCAACAGATAATTCTGAAGGAACTCTCTATTATGATAGTTCTAATGACACACTGGTGGTCTCTGTGGAAGAATAGGAGAATAAGACTATGGCAAAAGTCTGGAAAAAACTCCAGAGAGCAGACAGTGCTTTCGAGGGTAACGTCACTGGTACAGTAGACGGGACTGCGGCTGGTACTGTTAAGTCTGGAGCAACAGCTGGAACGGCGGCAAAGGTAATTACGGACGCCGCCTTTGATAGTAGCACTAAGCTGAAAGCGGCAAATGCTGTTGATGCTTTGGTGAATGCAAATACAACGAAAAGTGATGTTGGACTGGGGAATGTCGATAATGATTCGACATCTACAATTCGGTCTGGTACCACAAAAGCTGATGTCGGATTAGGGAATGTAGACAATGACTCTACATCTACCATTAGGTCTGGCACAACTGCCGCTAATGTAGGCTTAGGCAATGTAGCAAACGAATCAAGAGCTACCATTTTAGGTGGTAACTTGACAGGAACAGTTGATAGTGTTGCAGTTGGCACCATTAAAACCGGGGCTTCTAAAGGAGCCGCCGCACCTATCACATTTAGACAGGATGGAATACCAACAGCACTAAATGCTGGTGACGTTTGGTTTGACACAAACGATAGTAATAAGCAATACAGGGCTACTGCTACTGGAGATGATGCAATCACCTCTGGAGAATGGGAAAGCGTTGTACAGGGTAAGATTCACTCTTACTCAAAAAGCGATGTTGGTCTCGGTTCTGTCGACAATGACAGTACTGCAACCATTCGGTCTGGTACCACTGCCGCTAATGTAGGCTTGGGGAATGTAACTAACGAATCAAAAGCAACTATGTTTGCAGGACCCACATTCACGGGTACTGTAGCAGGTGTTTCTAAAGCACACGTTGGCTTGGCTAATGTTGATAATGATTCCACATCCACAATTCGGTCTGGCACAACTGCCGCCAATGTTGGTTTGGGGAATGTTACTAATGAGTCTAAGGCTACTATGTTTACTAGTCCAGCGATTACAGGAACTCCAACAGGTGTTACTGCAACTCACGTTGGATTAGGAAATGTAAGTAACATTACTACTGCGACTATGAGAGATGGAGTAACTAAGGCTAATGTTGGTCTTACTAATGTTATCGACCAAGCAATTACCGTTGCAAGTGGTAAACTCAAGTTTGGGTCTACTACTCAAACACTAGATGCTGATACAGTTGATGGAGATTCTAAGGCTACTATAAAAGCCGCCGCAGTAACAACTGCTGAAACAAACATTATCGGTAGTGCACCGGGGGCTTTGAATACTCTTGATGAGTTAGCCGCCGCACTTAATGATGATGCGAGTTTCAATAGTACGATTACTACATCAATCGCAACGAAAGGCAAGGCACCAATGACTCTAACAGCAGAAGACGTTGATGGAGATTCAACTTATGATAATGACCCGGCAAGTGAAGCGATTGGACAAATTGGCGTTTACTCCGGTCAATCATACGCAGTGATGGATATTTAATGGCTAAAACGATTAAATCATTCAAACTTAGCGACTTATCTTGCTCTATCCCCGATAGTGGACAATACGAAGAGAAAAGTGTTGGCTCTTCGGGGAAAGAGTATATAGGTCTACCACCTTATGCTTATCAAGGATTAAAAGCGTCTTTAGTAGCAAAAGGTTATAAACCAGAACAATATGATTACATAGTGTGTACTGATGCTGGTAAAGTATTGTATGGTGGTCGCAGAGTTTGGCTGATGCAGAAGGATATGGGACTTGACCAGAGTACAATGGTTGAGTGTGAAATCTGGACAGAAAAAGAGTTCGTTTTGGACTTGAGAGCAAAGATGGGCTTAACAGCAGATATGGTTGCTAAAAAAGATAAAGAAGGAAACTGGGTAGAACCAGTACAAAAGACTGTTAACTCATTGAAGTCGGCTGATGTTAAAGGATATCCTAACCTTGTAGCACGTCATAAAAAGAAAGCAAATATTGATGGATATGATTATGCTTTTAAAGGTTCTGATGGTAAAGTAATAGATGCCGGAAAGTCTTAATGGGCTTTTGGGATAAAGCAGAACAAAAATCTGCGAAAGGAAAGAACGAAGAGGTTGTCATTGACCTTCAGAAGAAACTCTCTAAACTAGAGTTCTCTGATGTTGACTATATCTACAACTTAATATTAAATAATCAATATAGGGGAAGAGAGATAGAAAAGGCAACTACGGTTCTATTGAAAATAAGGTTCATAAGGAGCCAATTAAAGGAGGAAACGATAAGTGAATCAACCAAAACTGAAGACAGTTAAGTTAACAACACAAGAGCTACACGCTATGGTTACGTTACTTGAAGGTGTCAAAGTAGAAATAAAAGAAGGACTGTGGCTATATAGAATGTATGAAAAGATATTGAATGCATTTAAATCTGCGGCAGAAGCCGACCCTGATTGGGTTGAAGTTGAAGCAGAGGTAAAAGAAGCTCCAGTAGTACAGAATGGCTAAACAGTGGAAAAAACTGCAACGGGCTGATTCAGCTTTCACTGGAGATGTCACAGGTTCTATTAATGGTGCCTCTGCCGCTTCAATTAAGAGTGGTTCTGCACTAGGAGCTAGTTCCAATCAGGACTCTACTTCTACAATAAGAAGTGGAGTTACTAAAAGTGATGTTGGTCTTAGCAATGTAGATAACGATTCTACTTCTACTATTAGAAGTGGTGTTACTAAAGCTAATGTAGGTCTCGGAAATGTTGAAGATAAGAGTGCGGCTACAATTATGGCTGGTACCTTTACTGGTAACATTGGTGGTACAAGTGCGGCTGATATTAAGACAAAAGCTGTTGCTGGTGAAGCGGCAAAGAGTGCTGTAGATGGTAATGCCGCCGTTACTATGGTTGGCGGTAGTATCAATATAGGTTCTGGTGAATGGACTGTAGATTCTGATGGTAACCAAGTAACCAA